>OGFT01000055.1_pt1 | contig 62572 bp, 50 predicted proteins | sample 1571021 | NCBI WGS metagenome assembly OGFT01 (sample SAMEA2582029, study PRJEB24529) | metagenome | biome: Human gut stool | place: China | collected 2011 | reverse complement strand
TTTCCGTATCGTTAGAAATCAGTGTACCCGGAGCAGTCGGTTCCATGGTGTTCAGCAAACGTACCGGAATGTTGGCATATTTAGCCGGCTGGATACAAGTCGGGTGCAGAATCTTCGCACCGAAGTAAGCCAGTTCAGCTGCTTCTTCAAAGTGAAGCTGACGTACCGGAGAAGTCTTGTCTACCACGCGCGGGTCGTTGTCGTGCATACCGTCGATGTCTGTCCAGATCTGGATTTCAGAAGCATTGATGGCAGCTCCAATCAGAGAAGCCGTATAGTCACTTCCTCCACGCTGCAGGTTGTCGATTTCACCGTATGCGTTGCGGCAGATGAATCCCTGAGTGATATAGATTTCATAACCCGGGTTTGCTTCCAGTTGTGCCGACAGTTTTTCGCGGATATAAGTCAGGTCCGGTTCGCTGTTCTTGTCAGTGCGCATGTATTCCAGTGCCGGAATCAATGTCGCGTTTACGCCCTGTTCGCACAAGTAATTGGTCACCATGTTGGTAGAAATGATTTCTCCCTGAGCCAGAATGACTTTTTCTTCAAATAAAGTAAATATGTCTTTCGTATAAGAACGAATGTAATCGAATACAGATTTTACGAAATCCAGTGTCTTCTGTTTATATTCTTCGGTAGAATACAATTCATCAATGTGCTGTTTATATTTTGCTTCCAGTCTATTGATGATTTCATTTGCACCTTCTGGATTTTTCTTGTACAGATAATCCGAAATTTCAACTAATGTGTTAGTTGTACCTGACATGGCAGACAGGACTACAATTTTCTGTTCGCCGTCAGTGATTAATTTGGCCACATCTTTCATTCTTTGTGCAGAACCCACAGATGTACCTCCAAACTTTAAAACTTTCATTTTACGTTTCGAATTTTAAATGTTCTATAATTAATTAATTTCGGGAGCAAATGTAATAATAAAAACCCTATTTTGAGGTCATTTTGGCAAAAATCCTTTTACTCCTTTGTCTTTTTTATGAATTTGTCGTTTCCGTAAGCCGGTGATGTTCGCATTTGTACACTTTTCCGGGATATTCCGAAAGCAAGTTCAAGTTGTGCGTAGTCATCAGAATGGCTGAGCCCTGGCGGCAGATGTCCTGCAATAATTCCACGATGCGGCGTCCGGTATCCACGTCCAGGTTGCCAGTCGGCTCGTCGGCCAGTATGATTTCCGGCTTGTTCAGGATGGCCCGGGCGATAACGATACGTTGCTGCTCTCCACCGGAAAGTTCGTTGGGCATTTTATATCCCTTGTTTTCCATGCCTACCTGCTGTAAGACTTCTCCAATTCGCCGTTCTATTTCCGTACGGTTTTTCCAGCCTGTAGCTTTAAGCACGAATTTCAGGTTCTCGTGCACGGTACGGTCTGTCAATAGCTGAAAGTCCTGAAACACAATACCGAGTTTCCGGCGAAGGGTGGGGAGATCCTTTTGTTTCAGGCTACGCATGGCATTTCCCAACACCCATGCTTCTCCGTCATCAATCTCCACCTCACCGTAGATGGTTTTCAGGAGAGTAGACTTTCCGCTACCCACCTTCCCGATGAGATAGACAAATTCGCCCTTTCGGAGTTCCAGGTTTACATCCGAAAGAATCTCCTGCCCTTGCAGGCTCACGTTTACGTGCTGGTAAGAAATGAGTGGTTGTTCTTCCATATCTCGTGATTAGTGTTTTTTCCAGGTGGCACTGTGACGCTCTTTCAATTCACGGGCCAAGTCTTCAATGCGGTAGCCTTTGTAAGTAAGCAGTACAATCAAGTGGTAAAGCAGGTCGGCTCCTTCGTAAATCAGGCGTTCGTCGGTTTCCACAGCTTCTTCGCCCACCTTTTGTGCCATCTTGTTGACTCCCGAATTGAATAAGCTGGTGGTGTACGATTTCTCCGGCATTTCCTGACGGCGACGGTCAATGAAATCCTGCAACTCTTTCAAAAACATGATGTCCTGCTCATTCTTGTCTCCCCAGCAAGTATCTGTACCCTTGTGGCAGACAGGACCTTCCGGATGTACCATGATGAGCAGTGTGTCGTTGTCGCAGTCAGCTTTTACCGAAACCACGTGCAGAAAGTTTCCGCTTTCTTCTCCTTTGGTCCACAAGCGGTTTTTGGTACGGCTGAAGAAAGTCACTTTACCCGTTTCCATGGTTTTCTCGTAGGCTTCCTTGTTCATGAATCCCAGCATCAATACTTTCTGTGTATAATTATCTTGGATAATGGCCGGAATCAAGCCATTCATTTTTTCAAAATCCAGTTCCATAATTTTACTTTATATAATATAGTTAGTTGAAATAGTTATCTGCGCACAGCGATACCTTCTTTGCAAAGGTAATCTTTTAATTCGGGAATTGGTATTTCACCGAAGTGAAAAACACTGGCAGCCAGAGCGGCATTAGCTTTTCCTAACGTAAACGCATCACGGAAATCCTCTTTCTTGCCAGCTCCTCCGGAAGCGATGACCGGAATGGTCAGCCGGTCAGCCAGCTCAGCCAGTGCTTCGTTGGCATATCCTTCCTTTACCCCGTCGTGGTCCATGCTGGTAAATAAGATTTCCCCGGCTCCACGGCTGTTGGCTTCTTCCGCCCATTCCATAAGAAAACGGTCGGTCTCCAGCCTTCCTCCGTTGAGGTAACATTTCCAGCCTCGCGGGGTCTGTCGGGCATCAATGGCTACCACACACACCTGTGATCCGAAATGACGGGCGATGTCATCGATGAGCTGCGGGTTCCGGATGGCCGAAGAGTTGATAGACACTTTGTCGGCTCCAGCATTTAGCAGACGTTCCACATCGCTCAGTTCATGAATACCTCCTCCCACGGTGAAAGGAATGTTGATTTCTGCAGAGATGCGTTTTACCAGCTCCGTAAACGTTTTCCGTCCTTCGTGGCTGGCAGTGATGTCCAAATAAACCAGTTCGTCGGCTCCTTGTTCACTGTAAGCCTTTCCGAGCTCTACCGGGTCGCCCGCTTGTCGCAGATTGACGAAGTTGGTACCCTTCACTGTTTGTCCGTCTTTGATGTCAAGACAGGGTATGATTCTTTTTGCTAACATAATCAGTTTCTTGAGTTAAGAGTTAAGGAAGAAAAGCTTTCAACTCCTGCAGGGTGATACGCCCTTCATAGAAAGCCTTGCCGAATACCACTGCCGGAATACCTGCTTCGTTCAGTGCTTCAATGTCCTTCATGCCGCTGATGCCTCCGCTGGCTATCAGATGCAGGTCGGGGTGAGCCTCCATGATTTGCTTGTATAGCTCCAAAGATGGTCCGTTGAGCATACCGTCGCGAGAGATGTCTGTGCAGAGTACCTTTGCGACACCTTTCTTTATATAGTCATCCAAGAACGGCATCAGCTCCAGACGACTGCATTCCAGCCATCCGTTGACGGCTATTTTCCCGTCTTTGGCATCCGCTCCTAAAATAATCCGTTCACTGCCATATACCTCCATCCATCGGTTGAACGTATCCGGCTCCTTTACGGCGATGCTGCCCAGCGTTACCATCTGCGCTCCGCTTTCAAAGGCAATGTGCAAGTCTTCATCGCTTTTGATGCCTCCGCCAAAGTCAATGACCAGCGAAGTCTGTCCGGCCAGTGCTTCCAGTACCTTATAGTTTACCACATGCTTGGAAGCCGCTCCGTCCAGGTCGACCACATGCAGGCGATGGATGCCATGCGCTTCAAATATCTTGGCCACTTCCACCGGATTCTCGTTGTAAACCTTTTTTGACTGATAGTCGCCCTGAGAAAGTCGTACACACTTCCCGTCGATGATATCGATGGCAGGTATAAGTTCTATCATATTTTTATATAATGTTTCAGGATTAGAGATTCAAAAAGTTGCGCAAGATACATTCTCCCACCTTTCCGCTTTTTTCCGGATGAAATTGGGTGGCATAGAAATTATCCTTGTGCAAGGCTGCACTGAAAGGGGTGATGTAGTCGGTTGTAGCCGCTGTAAATTCGTTGACCGGCACATAGAAACTATGCACGAAATATACGAATTCTTCTTCTTTTATACCTTGAAAGAGCGGGCTGCGGAGATGTGACAATGTGTTCCATCCCATGTGAGGAACTTTCTCTTCAGGATTGGTCGACTGGAATCGCTTGACTTCCGCATCGAAGATTCCCAGGCAGTCCGCATCACCTTCTTCCGAATGGCGGCAGAGTAGCTGCATCCCCAGGCAAATACCTAATACTGGTTGTTTAAGTTCTTTGATGAGAAGATCCATGTGGCAAGCTTTCAGGTAATCCATGGTGGTACGTGCTTCGCCCACTCCCGGAAAAATTACCTTGTCGGCACTGAGCAGTGTCTCCTTGTCGTTGGTGATGACAGGTTCCACACCCAGTCGCTTCAGTGCACAATCTACCGAAAAGAGGTTGCCTGCATTGTGTTTTATGATTGCAATTTTCATTCAGTGCTGTTTTTTTTGTAGAAAAATAGTTTTTGCAAAAGTAACGAATTATAAACAATCTCCTAATAAAAGCGACAAAAAGTTTGTCTGTGATGGTAGTTTTCTGACAAGGTTTTTGTAAGAAGCTTCTATGCGTGGCTTTCTAAAAAAATGGAGTGTAAAACTTTTTTGAATATTTTTCGGAAAGCTATTGCAGATTCAAAAAAAAACACTACCTTTGCAACGCAATCGAGAGAGATAGCAATGAAAAAACTTAATGGTGCGTTAGTTCAGTTGGTTAGAATACATGCCTGTCACGCATGGGGTCACGGGTTCGAGTCCCGTACGCACCGCGAAAAAAAATCCTGGTTCATTTTGAATCAGGATTTTTTATTTCATATAAGTGGAAAAATAAAAAAACGGGAACATGCCGTACTTGGCACATTCCCGTCAATCGTGTGAGTGCTTATTCCAATACTTCACCCTTTTCAGTGTATAACACGGCGGCTGTGTTGTCTTCTGCGTCCGTCAGAACTACTTTGTAGGTTTTTGTTCCTTCCACTTCTTCTACGTATGCTTCTTTGATGGTAAATTCAGCATAGTCTTTTGCAACTGCATCCAGAACAGCTTGTGGAAGATCTTTTACTTCGATGGGTTTGAACTCATTTACAATGGTTACACTGTCTACACTTGCGTGGAAGTTTTCTGCAAACGCAACTGAAGTTCCTAATCCCATTACCAATGCTACTGCTACAAATAACTTTTTCATATTGCTTCAATTTTAATAGTTAGTTAAGTAAGTTTCTACGCTAACAGTAAATCAAATAGAATGCCAAAATGCAGTGTAAAGCTTAATGGTTAGATAATCAGACGAAAATAAAAAATAGCTGAGATTCCGTAATCTGCTAAATGGGTAATTTATCCTCATCGTAATGTGGAGATTTTGTACAATTCTACAAAGTTAAAACAAACGTAAATAGTTGATAAATAAATGTTTATGATTTCTATGTAAAAAGAGGTATATCAGATTATTTTAGTTAAATAAGAAATTGCCTGAAAACCTTTTTCTCTTTTCTTTGTTATAAATATACAGAAAAAAATCACTATCTTTTTAATTAATAATCTATGAACATAATCAAATTTGTGTCCGTAGCTTTGTGGAGCATGTGTATGCTTTTTCTAAGCTGCAAGAAGGAGAATCCATCTTTGAATGAAACTCCTGCAACTGTAGAAATTTTCGTATGAAATTCAAAAGGGAAGCCTTTGGAAAATAAAACAGTTGGTTTATACGATGAGAATCGTTATAAAGATTTTCAGAAAGATCATACCGTAAAGCCATTGGCCGAGGTCATTACCAATCAAAAAGGAATAGCTCATTTTGTGTTGGAAAGTCGTCCATGGTTTGTGAAAGGAACATCTGCTGAACTAATGTTTGTGGTGCAGGAATTGCAGGATGCCTTAAATTATAGATGGTGGAGTAGAGGAGGAACAGTTACGCTTGGGAAAGCGCATTCCTTTAAAATAGAAGTCGTTCATCAAGATGGTGCAGAGGGAGATGAAACAATGGAAGAAAAACCCGGTGAAGATGCCGGTGAGAATGTAGAATCTCCTTTTGTGATAGAAAATGGAATATTAACCGGTATAAAAGATCCTTCTTTAACTCAGGTTGTACTCCCGGCAGAAGTGAAAACCATCGCTTCTGGGGCTTTCAGAGACTCTCATATCGAATCTTTAGTGCTTAATGAGGGATGGTTATAGAGCTTCAAGCTTTCTCAGGAAGCCAGAAATTGGCTTCTGTCGCGTTTCCCGCTTCTTTAAAGGAGATAGGTGGACATGCGTTTGAAGATTGTGTGGCTTTGACAGAAGTTGACCTGTCCAAAACGGCTCTGCAGGAAATCAGTTCCGATGCTTTTCGTGAAACAGGATTGAAAAAAGTTACTCTGCCTGCTTCATTGAAAAAAATAGGTTCGCAGGCCTTTTTAGGTACACATTTGGAAGAGGTTGTATTTTCAGCAGAATTGCAGGAGATAGATGACGAAGCTTTCAGAGGAGTAGTGGAATTAACGTCTGAAACATCTCGCAATGATTTTAATTCATCAACTGTTAAATCAAGATTTCTGATACGAGAAGAAGGCAATATACATGCAGCAAATGGGTGGACTTTATAATGAATATAGTCCATTTTAATAGCATAATTAAGGATAACTTTTATCAGAGTAAGATAAATACGGACGGTTGTACTGGACAGTTCTCTTTTTTCTAGAAAATTCTGATATTGATGAATATGAGATGGTCTGATTTGTTCAAGCGGTATATCATGCTCTTTTTTTAAAAATCGATTAAAATGTGAAATTGCCGTTTTATATAGTTTATATGATTTTATTCTGCTTTCTGATTGTAAAGTTGATAAGAATTCTTTAGCTATAACATCAAATGTCAAATACTTTTTACGTTCTTCCTCTTGAATAGAATGAATAAGTTGTGTGCATGTAAGTTGATTAGCATGTTTTATGGAAGAAAGTATAAGTATATATTCATTTATTGTCCGTTGTAGGCAAAGATTTATTTGTGCTGCATTTTCATGACGGACGACTCGTCCTTTCTTAAGCTGTGAAATAGAGTCTAAGATAAAAGGAGTTGCAATGTAACGAGTTTGCGCTTGGTGAGCAACAGCAATACGTATTCTGTGCTTTCCATTCGCTAATCTTTTTGTGGGTACAATGACGATAGAAAACGTAGTCATAATGATAAGATTTAAATGGATGAAAATTTACATAAAGAAAAAGATTCTTATTGATAGTTTATTTTGTTCTAATCATTTTTTCAGAACTACTTTGCAAAAACTCTGTTTCACAGTGTGGAATTTGTATTTCACACTGTGAAATATGTATCCCACACTGTGGTTTTTATATCCCACAGTGTGAAACAGAGAATTGGCACCTAAATTTAAAGGAATACATCAAAGGGAAAAGAAGAATTATATACAGGATTTGTATGTTTGAATGTTAATGAAATAACTTAAAGTCCCTAATCTGTTAACAAATCTGCGATATGTATGATAAGATTGTTTGATGAGCATAACATAAAGAAGATTTTCATGTCAAAGCAGGCTTAAAAAACTCTTGAAAGGTATTTGTACAAATTTTTCCATGTTTCTACACAATTTTACATTGTTTACCCTCTCATACAATTGTACTTTTACATCGCATTCAAAAATGCAAAAACAAAGATATAATGAAACTAACTTTTGTTTAACTTAACCAAATTAGAGGTATGAAAGACAGAACTTATTCTAGTCTGATGCGTTGCGCTTCTAACTTGCAACGCCTGTTCTTCTTAGCCTTGTTCTCTGTTATCGCTATTGGAGCGTATGCACAAGGTAAGACGGTGTCGGGTACGGTACTCGATAAAAGTGGGGAATCTGTAATTGGTGCAAGTGTAGTAGTAAAAGGAACTACTAACGGTACAATTACTGACTTTGACGGTAAGTTTACCTTATCTAATGTACCTAATGACGCTTCACTTGAAATCAGCTTTGTTGGCTACAAGACTCAAGTGATTCCGGTACAAGGAAAAACAACATTTAATGTCACAATGGCAGAAGACACCGAAGTGCTCGATGAAGTTGTCGTAGTAGGTTACGGTGTACAGAAAAAATCGGATGTTACAGGTGCAATGGCACGTGTCGGAGAAAAAGAATTGAAAGCGATGCCTGTTAAAAATGCACTGGAAGGTATGCAAGGTAAAACCGCCGGTGTGGACATTACTTCCAGCCAGCGTCCGGGTGAAGTAGGAAGCATTAATATCCGTGGTGTACGTTCTATCACTGCCGATCAAGGCCCGCTGTATGTAGTAGATGGTATGATTATCCAAAACGGCGGTATCGAAAATATCAACCCGAGTGATATTGAATCTATCGACGTATTGAAAGATGCTTCTGCTACTGCTATTTATGGTTCGCGCGGTGCCAATGGTGTAATCTTGGTTACTACTAAGAAAGGAAAAGAAGGAAAGATTTCATTGAATTATTCAGGAACCGTAACCTTTGAGACCCTGCATGATGTAACAGAAATGATGTCTGCTTCAGAATGGTTGGATTACGCTCGTCTTGCCAAATATAACATGGGATCTTATGTATCTGCAACTCCTGATTACGAAGCTGATAAAGCTGCATTTGGCAGTGTAGCCGCTTCTTGGGCAAACATTGAAAAAGCATGGGAAGGAGGAACTTATGATCCTTCAAAAGTAGGTTCCTATGATTGGGCTTCTAATGGCAAACAAACGGGTATCACTCATGAACATACATTAAGCGCTTCTGGCGGTACAGACAAATTCCAGGGTTATGCTTCATTCGGATATTTAAATCAGAAAGGTACACAGCCTGGACAGGCCTATGAACGCTATACATTAAAAACTTCTTTCGACGCTTCCCCTCTGAGTTTCTTTAAGATGGGTTCTTCAATCAACGCATCTTATTCAGATCAGGATTATGGTTACAGCTTCACAAAATCTGTTACAGGTTCGGGAGACCTTTATGGAGCATTGAGAAGCATGCTGCCATGGACTGTACCTTATGATGAAAACGGAGAATACATTCGTAACCCGAATGGTGATGTAAACATCATCAACCCTATTCGTGAACTGGATTACAATACCAACCAGCGCCGTACATTCCGAGCTAATGCCAGCATGTATGCACAAGTAGACTTCGGAAAAATCTGGGAACCACTGGAAGGACTTTCTTATAGAATTCAGTTTGGTCCTGAATTCCAGTATTATACTCTGGGAATAGCCAATGCTGCAGAAGGTATCAACGGAGATGGAAACAATGGAGCTCAATACAAAAATGAACAGAAACGTTCATGGACACTGGATAACTTGATTTATTACAACAAGACATTTGCTGAAAAACATAATTTAGGATTGACTTTGATGCAATCAGCTTCTGCTTATCACTATGAAATGGGTGATATGCGTGCCACTAATGTTGCTTCATCAGAAGAATTATGGTATAATATGTCTACAGCTGGTACATTAAGTTCATTCGGCACTGGACTGACAGAAACCCAGATGACTTCTTACATGATTCGTGCAAACTACGGATTCATGGATAAATACTTATTGACCGCATCTATGCGTTGGGATGGTGCTTCACAGTTAGCTCCAGGACATAAATGGGCAAGCTTCCCTTCTATGGCGTTGGCATGGCGCCTGGATCAGGAAAATTTCCTGAAAGACGTTAACTGGTTAAGCCAATTGAAATTGCGTCTTGGATTTGGTATCACAGGTAATGCCGCTATTGCAGCTTATGCCACTAAAGGAGCTATTACCGGATTATACTACAACTGGGGACAAACAGATTCTTCATTAGGATATGTTCCTTCAGATCCTTCTGCAAAAAATCCGGCTAAGATGGCTAATCAGGATTTAGGATGGGAAAAAACAACTCAGTACAACGTAGGTATCGATTATGGATTCTTTAATAACCGCTTAAGTGGTAGCATTGATGCCTATAAGACTAAGACCAATGACTTGTTGCTCGGTATGACGATTCCTTCATTAACAGGTTACACTTCTACATATGCCAACGTAGGAAAGACATCCGGATGGGGTATTGACTTACAGGTAAATGCCATTCCTGTTCAAACAAAAGATTTCTCTTGGAATACTACATTGACATGGTCTATGGACCGCAACAAGATTGAAGAGTTATCTAATGGAAGAACTGAAGATGTAAATAACAGATGGTTTGTAGGTGAAGAAATCGGTGTATACTATGATTATGTATATGATGGAATCTGGAAAACATCTGAAGCTGAAGAAGCAGCAAAATATGGTCGTAAACCTGGTCAGATTAAAGTAAAAGATTTAAATCAGGATAGTTCTATTGATGCCACAAACGACCGTCAGATTGTCGGTAAAGTACGTCCTGACTGGACTGCCGGATGGAATAATACATTCAGCTACAAGAATTTTGAACTTTCATTCTTTATCCTTTCACGTTGGGGCTTTACCGTTCCACAAGGAGCTGCCACTCTTGACGGCCGTTACATGATGCGTAAATTGGACTATTGGGTAGCTGGCACCAACGAAAATGCACAATATTACTCTCCGGGTTCAAATGGAGAGGCTGCAGATACATACAGCTCTTCTATGAACTATCAGGATGGTTCATACATCAAAGTACGTAATATTTCTTTGGGATATAACTTTACTTCTAAGCAACTGAAAAATGTAGGATTGAACAATCTTAAAGTATACGTACAGGCCATGAACCCATTCACTATTTATAAAGCTTGTGACTGGTTGGATACTGATTTGCTTAATTATGATAATAACACTAAAACATTTGGTTCTGCAACAACTCTGAAGAGCTTTGTTATCGGTGTTAATATTGGATTCTAATCATAAAATTAAGGAACTATGAAACTAAATAAAATATTATATACTGCATTAATGATCAGTTCTATGGGAAGCAGTCTGTCTTCATGTAAAGATTCTTTCCTGGATGAAGAACTAATTACCCAATATAGTACCGACCGATTTGAAACCCAAGAAGGTCTCGATGAACTGGTTACCGGTGCATATCAGAAATTGAAATTTAAATATAACTACGTTTGGGCAATCGAATGCTACAACATGGGAGTAGATGAATTTACCGATGCAAACAATACTATGCCTGCATGGAATCACTACAGCCAAGACTTGAACTCAGCGGAAACTGGAGCTAACCAACCGGTTTGGGATAATTTCTATGGCTTGGTAGAACCGGCAAATATCATCATTGCCAATATGCCTCAATATTACGATAAAAATAGTGCTACCTATAAAACCCGTTTGGGAGAAGGCTATTTTTTAAGAGCGTTTGCCTATTTTGAACTGGTTAAACAATTTGGCGGTGTGCCCCTTAAGCTAACCCCTTCAACCAGTGTAGAGACCTATTTCACACGCGCATCTGAAGAAGATGTTTACAAACAGATTATCAGCGACTTCCAAGAAGCTTATAACTTGTTGCCAGAAAGCCCAGAGCAGACAGGCCGTATTACAAAATATGCCGCTGCCCATTTTTTAGCTAAAGCACATCTGTTCCGTGCTTCTGAGTTATACAGTGGATGGAACTCAAGCTATGTTGCTGAAGACTTGGACGCCGTAATTCAGTATGGTTCGGAAGTGGTAAACAAACACCTGATATGTACTAACTACGTAGAACTTTGGGACTACCAGGAACCTAATGGAGCAAATGAAAAAGTCAGTGAAGTCGTATTGGCAGCACAGTTCTCAAACGATGAATCTACATGGGGACGTTACGGTAATCAGATGCATCTGTATTACCCATCTGTATACCAGGATATACAGGGAACTAAACGTGACATCTCTGGTGGCCGTGAATTCTCTTATGTAAGTGCAACTGAATATACCATGCAGGTATTCGACCGAGTTAATGACTCCAGATTCTGGAAATCATTTATTACTTGCTATGGAGCAAACTACACAGCCGGAGCACCTACATGGACTGAAGAAGATATAAATAACGGCGCACCCGCAGGTGTTAATGTGGGAGATAAGCGTTTTATCGCTGGAGAAGTAGGTATCAAATATATCGTTAACGAACCGGGAGACGACCGTTTTGAAAACTACTCAACAGGGGCAGCTGATATCAAAGTAAAGAAAAATGGAGAGATTTGTGCACCACACACATTTGTACGTTATTTCAAAGGTGAAAATCAGCTGAACTGGAACCTCTCTACACACACAGGAAACTATTATAACATTATTCCTCACAAACGCTCTGTTGCATTGTCTAAGTTCCGTGACGGTTCGCGTAACTCTATTGGTTCTCAGTTTGGAACTCGTGATGCCATTATCGCACGTTCAGCTGATGATGTGCTAATGGTAGCAGAAGCTTATATCCGTAAAGGAGAAAGCCATTATGCAGACGCTATCACCTGGATTAACAAATTGCGTGACCGTGCTGCCTATAAAGAAGGTGAAGACAGAAGTGTAAACGTGGATGGTGGTCAATCTTACAAAAACAACACATACTGCTCCGGAAAAGGAGGAGGTTACTCTGCTGACGGAGCCATCTATTCTGAACAGAACACTTATTATGAATCTAATAACCTGGAAGGACAGGAAAGTGTTTACAATGCACAGTCATCTCTTTCAGGCATGCACCTGAACAGCGTAGACGATGTATATAATTCTCAAACAGATGCACCTATCTATCAGGCACTGAATTGCACTAGCAATGCAGAAAAAATGATGTGCTTCTTGTTGAACGAACGTACACGTGAACTTTGTGGTGAAGGATATAGATGGGAAGACCTGGCACGTACAAAAACTCTTGATGCACGCTGGCATGCATTTAACGACGGTGTAAGCCGTGGTATCGGTGAGTTTAACCCAGACAAACATTACTATCGCCCAATTCCACAATCATTCCTTGATGGTATCACAAATGAGAGTGGAGCAGCTTTGACCAATGAGGAAAAACAAGCAATGCAGAATCCTGGCTATTAACCAAAACCTTATTTTTCCATACAATTTTAAGAGACGCTTTTCAAAAAAGAGAAGCGTCTCTTTTTTATACAAATTTACAGCAACATGTACAATACTCCAGTCCCTAAGACAGAAGCTTTCCCGTACTTTGTAAAATGATTATTTTTCCAATAAAACTATGAAGAAACTGTGGTTAATAGGACTTTTGATGTATAGTCCGTTTACGATGAATGCACAATCCGGAACGACATCCGGACTGGACAAAAGCCATTTCAGCAAATACTGGAAGGTGGAATCCGAATCTCCTGACTATAAAGTTTCCTTTTCAGGAGATACCTGTGAAATTTTATCTCCTAAAGGACTGACTCTGTGGAGAAAAGAAAAAATGTCGGGCAACGTCACCATTGAATACGATGCCTGTGTGGCAGTAGAAGGGAAACCAGGTGACAGACTAAGCGACTTAAACTGCTTCTGGATGGCTTCCGACCCGAAAGCTTCTGACATCTGGAAACGCATGAACTGGCGAAACGGAGTTTTCGTAAACTGCTACAGCCTTCAGCTGTATTATCTGGGATATGGAGGTAACTACAATTCTACCACTCGTTTCCGCCGTTATGACGGCAATGAAGCCGCGGTAACAGATGAAAAGGTACGTCCTTCCATTTTGAAAGAATACAAAGACCAAGATAATCTGTTGACAGCAAATAAATGGTATCACATTAAGATTCAAAATACAGACAACAGGGTACGCTATTACATCGATGGAAAATTACTTGTCGACTTTTATGACCCGTCACCGTTGACTTCCGGCTGGTTCGGTTTCCGTACCACATTGTCCCGAACCCGTATTACTAATTTCAAGTACTCCATTGAAAAAGAAAAAGCTACTGAAGCTCCTTTACACTGGATTGGAAAGGTTCCAGAACAAGCACGCCCCATCAGTTTTGGAGTTCCGTTCAAACAAGGTAAAGTAAAATCAGGTACCCCCTTGTGTGTACAAACTGAAAACGGAGAATTAGTGGAGGCCGACACATGGACCACAGCATACTGGCCCGATGGATCTGTAAAATGGGCAGGTATGGCTGCTGTTATTCCGGGTAATACCCGTTCAGTAAAAGTAATACCTTCTTCTAAAAAGAAAAAAACGACCAATACAGAAGAAATTCATGTCACAGAATCCGATAACCAACTGACTATAGCCACTGGAAAAATTACTGCTTTTATCCCTAAATCTGGAACTTGTATTCTAGACAGTCTTCTGTATGGGAATGTGAAAGTAGGTGGAAAGGCGGATTTAATTGCCAGCACACAAGATTCTCCATCACGAGAAGATGCCACTGAGATTCATTATCAGTCATTCAATAGCCTCATCAAAAAAGCCGTAATTGAACAGCAAGGAAAAATACGTACTACCATCAAACTGGAGGGTGTACAGCAGGGAAAAGACGGACGTGAATGGCTTCCGTTCACTCTGCGTATGTATTTTTACGCAGGAAATGAGCAAATCAAAATGGTACACTCTTTCATCTACGATGGAGACCAAAATAAAGATTTTATCCGCTCACTAGGAGTACGATTCCAAGTTCCGATGAGAGAGGATTTATATAACCGTCATGTAGCCTTCGCCGGTGCCGACGGAGGTGTATGGAGCGAACCGGTTAAACCGCTGGTGGGAAGAAGAATCCTGACACTCGACAAAGACCAAAGCTGGCAGAAACAACAGATGGAAGGAAAACGCATTCCTGAATACCAGCGTTTTGATGCAAAAAACAGAAGTTTGATTGACAATTGGGCAGCATGGGATAATTTCCGTCTCTCTCAACTTACAGACAATTCTTTCAGCATCCGCAAACGGGCTACAGAAGACAGTCCCTGGATTGGTACTTTTACCGGCACACAAGCCGGAGGATATGCTTTTGCCGGTGATGTCAGTGGAGGAATAGGAGTTGCCTTACAGGATTTCTGGCAAGCTTATCCTTCTACCCTGGAAGTACAATATGCACGTAGCCAGGAAGCTTCACTGATTGTCTGGTTATGGAGTCCGGAGTCAGAAGCTATGGACTTAAGACACTATGACAAGGTGGCACATGACCTGATAGCCAGCTACGAAGACGTACAGGAAGGAATGAGTACCCCCTATGGTATTGCTCGCACACACACACTGACCGTTGTTCCACAAGCTGCTTATCCAGGTAAAGCCGGCATCGCAGAAACGGCACAGATTCTATCAGAAGCAGCTCCACTGATGTGTACACCGGAATATCTCCATGCCTGCCGGGCTTTTGGCATCTGGTCATTACCTGACAGAAGTAATCCGCAGCGCAGTAAGGTAGAAGACCGCCTGAATGCTTATATCGATTTATATCAAAACGCTATTGCTCAACATAAATGGTATGGTTTTTGGAACTATGGTGACTTAATGCATGCTTACGATCCGATACGCCACTCTTGGAGATACGATGTAGGCGGATATGCATGGGATAACACCGAACTGGCATCCAACATGTGGCTGTGGCATAATTTCCTGCGTACAGGACGGCAGGACATCTGGAAAATGGCAGAAGCCATCACACGTCATACGGCAGAAGTGGATGTATACCACATCGGTCCCAATGCAGGCTTAGGAAGCCGTCACAACGTCAGTCACTGGGGATGCGGTGCAAAAGAGGCTCGTATCAGTCAGGCCGCCTGGAATCGTTTCTATTATTACCTGACCACAGACGAAAGAGCCGGCGACTTAATGAAAGAAGTAACCGATGCAGACCAGAAGCTATATACACTCGATCCGATGCGTTTGGCCGAACCAAAGAGCCAGTTCCCATGCAGCGCACCTGCCCGATTACGCATCGGCCCCGACTGGCTGGCCTACGCTGGTAACTGGATGACTGAATGGGAACGTACGCAAAATACGAAGTACCGCGACAAGATTATCACAGGCATGAAGAGCATTGCAGCCCTGAAAAATGGATTGTTCACCGGAAATATGGCCTTAGGATATGACCCGGCAACTGGAGTTATCAGTTATGAGGGAGACCCCAATAAACAAAATACCAATCACCTGATGACTATTATGGGAGGCTTTGAAATAATGAATGAAATGCAGGAAATGATTCAGGTTCCGGAGTTCAACAAAGTATGGCTGGAACATGCACGTGACTACAAACAAAAAGCACTCGAAATAACACGTAACCGCTTCCGGGTTTGCAGACTAATGGCATACGCTGCATCCCATCTGTATGACCCGAAAACAGCCGCAGAGGCCTGGAAAGATTTATGGAGCAAACTGGAACATACTCCGGCACCGGAATTCAAGATAGAAAAAGTGCTTCCTCCAGAAGTTCCGGCAACTATGGATGAATGTAAGACAATCAGCACCAATGATGCTGCTTTGTGGAGTCTGGATGCGATTTATATGCAGGAGGTAATTCCGCAATAACACCACATTAATAGATAACAAAAACGGCTTTAAATGACAGGAAAACATCATTTAAAGCCGTTTTTTACATCCTATATTTTCTCTCTTCTAAAATTTGAAGACCAATACACCGGCTGTAGCAATATTAGGAGTACCAATCAACACTTTTGCTCCTTGAGGAAGTGCAAACTGATAAGGCTGGTCACTATAGTTTAGCACTATACCTAATCCGTTACGGTATTCCATTGTCACACCGTAAGGTAAATTCATTACTTCGATTTGCAGACGACTATACAACTTATCCAAAACCTGACGCTCCAAAGCCCCGTCTGAACTGTCTACTCCGATATAAGTCACAGACCCCTTTCCTAATTTACGGAAAGTAACCGCAGGTTTTCCTTCATAAAATTCATTCGTATAAGTAGCCCAAACCTCATTGGAAGCACTGGGTTGCAAAATCTCTCCCCAAGTATTCCAAGTATAAACCTTTCCATCCATCTTTACTTGTCCTGGATCTTGAGGCAACAACAAGTCATAAAACTCCATGTGATTCCCGGTCAACTCATCAATCATTGAACCAAAAGGAGCCTCCGGTAAACGCCCAAAACGGTCTTTCTGTGCGGTACGGCAAGTCAGCACCAAGTTTCCTCCTTCTTCCACATATTTTTTCCACCTTGCTACCAGTTCTTTATCGGCCAACTGATATGCGGGAACTATCATCACCGGATATTGTGAGAAATCTTTCTCTTCAGAAATAAAATCTACAGGAGCTGCATAAGACTTAAGTGTACGATAATATTTATCTACATGAGCAAAAGTATTCCATGTTGCATTCTGTTTCTGACGGTCAATACTCCAATAATTTTCCGGATTCCATAAAATAGCTGTCTTCCGTTTCAGATAGGTTTCCGGTTTATCTTCCTTCGGGCGATAATCTTTTCTCAAAGAACGGATTTCTTTCATAAACTGTTCATACTCTCGTCCGCCAGGTGTCACAGTCACACCGTCTGTGCCCACAATACCATAATGGTACTGCTCAGTTCCATACAAAGGCTGACGATAGCGATACGTACAGATAAAATCAGAGCCTCCGGCAAATACACTCCATAACCACAAACGGACAGCACCCGGCAAGGGTTGAGGATTGATACTTCCCCAGTTTACCTGTCCCGGCTGCAACTCCATTACCCCGTAAATACCATTTACCGGACGGAAAAAGTCATTTGCCATGGCAATCCGTAAAGGATTTCCCACACGATATCCTCTACGACCGATACCTTCATTGTCACCATATACCATATAGCGGGTATAGCTGACAAAATCCAAGTCCTTGCTACCTCCAATATGTCCTTTATCATAATCTGGAATATAATTGGTAGTCACCCACTGGTTCTTGGCATATTTCTTGATTAACCTGCATTGTTCATTCAAAAAGTCATTAGTCTGCTTGGCTGCAAACCAACGATAATCTAGAATCTGATGATGATTCATAAACATCTGGGCGGTTTTAGGCAAGGTAATTTCCTCAAACCGAGAATAGACTTCACTCCAGAAGGCAGTGCCCCAGGCTGCATTCAGTTCCTGAATATTGTGATGGTATTTCTCTTTCAAGAATTCCCGGAAAGCTTCTTCTGCTGCCTGATTATAGTCAAATTGTACAGTAGGCTCATTATCCAGCTGCCAACCAATTATGCGCGAATCCTTTCCATAATGGCGGGCCAGTTCTTCAATCATACGATAAGCGAGTTTCCGGTAAACAGGAGAAGCAAAAGAAGCATGCTGGCGTGCCCCATGATCTTGCACAGTACCGTCTTCGGACTTCAGCAAAACCTCCGGATATTTACGGCTTAACCATACAGGAGGAGTAGCTGTAGAAGTGCACATCACGACCTTCAAATCATATTTGGCCGCCAAGGCAACTGCCCGGTCCAGCCAAGAAAAATCATATACCCCCTCCTGTGGCTCAAGCTGCGCCCAAGCGAATTCTGCAAAATGAGTAAATTCAAATCCTAGTTCATGCATCTGTTTCAGGTCGCGTTCCCATTGACTTTCATCCCAATGTTCCGGATAATAATAAGCTCCTGTCAAGGTCAAATCTTTGTCATTAAACCAGGTATGCTGAGCAAAAACTCCCCCATAGAACAAGCACCCGCATACCATTGCAAGCAAACGTTTTTTCATCGTATTCAAGTATTAGTTTTGAAATGTATTACTCTTGCAAAGGTAGAAGGAAATCACAATCAGCCTGCATGATAGCTCATTTTTTTCAGGAAAGTGTATGATAATCGAGGAACATGTATAATAATCCATGCTCCTTTCGATTCAAGATGCGTAACTTTGCTGAAACAAGGACAACATTTTATCAAGAACTATGAATTCACTGAAATCATTTGTGACTGGATTTTTTTTATGGAGCATTTTGGGGGGAATTTCTGCTCAAAACAAAGCACTTTCTTTCTCTATGCCCGATGGTTCAGGTACACTCAGACTAGGCATTATTGAAAACGACTCAAGCCGATGGCTGGATGAGAAACAGACACAGCTGCATATCGATTGCCATCCACTCAGTGATACAAAAGGATTCATTCTGGAAATCGAAAATAAGAGAGAAGATATTACATTGGGATGGGCTTTTGGAGGATGCGATGCAACCACTCCAGAAACAGATATTGAACCTCAATATTGCAAAGACAATGTTTTCAATGTAGAAGGTACACAAGTTACAGTCTACCACGGAAAAGTTATGCAACTAAAAGTGACCAATCTTATAGTTCCCTCAGCTTCTTCCATTCGTTTATCCGACGGACACAAGCAACATACTCCGTTGGCACTTTTCACATCCGGAAAGAAAACGGATGCTCCCGTACTGGCAGCAACCTGCCTGATTCGTAAAGGAGAAAAAGTGTACTTCTGTGCATACAAGCAAAATACAAAGGCCGACTATGCCGACTACATGTTACCAGCATTGTTTTACCAAGAAAAGCAACAACCATGAATAAGAAAATCATCATTTGCTTGTGGATTTTGTTTCTCTGTACAAACATACTGCAAGCAAAAATTTATAACGTAAAAGATTTCGGAGCCGTAGGCGACGGACAGCACATTGATTCTGAAGCCATCAATCAGGCTATCGTGCAAGCTGCCCGCGAAGGAGGGGGAACAATATATGTTCCTGCTGGAAAATATGCCTGTTATTCTATCCGACTTGCCAGCCAGATTCATCTGTATCTGGAACAAGGTGCTACAATTGTGGCTGCTTTCCCTACGGCCGAAAAGGGATATGACAAAGCAGAATCCAATCCCCATAACAGCTATCAAGACTTCGGACACAGTCACTGGAAGAATTCCCTTATCTGGGGAATTAACCTGGAAGATATTACAATCAGTGGTCCAGGAAAGATTGACGGAAAAGGATTGACACGCGAAGAAAGCCGACGCGACGGAGTAGGCAATAAAGCCATCAGTCTGAAAGAATGCAAGAATGTTACACTGAAAGATCTGTCTATGTTTCGTTGTGGTCACTTTGCCCTACTGGCTACTGGAGTAGACAACTTGACCATCGATAACCTGAAAGTAGATACCAACCGTGACGGATTTGACATCGACTGTTGCAAAAATGTACGTATCAGCCGATGCAGCGTCAATACTCCATGGGATGATGCTATTGTACTAAAATCATCTTATGCGTTAGGCTACTTTAAAGATACAGAAAACGTAACAATCTCCGACTGTTACGTCAGCGGATACGATCGCGGAACTATGCTCAGCGGTACTTGGGAACTGGATGAGCCTCAGGCACCGGACCATGGCTACCGTACAGGACGTATCAAACTGGGTACAGAATCTAGTGGAGGATTTAAGAATATCACCGTAACCAACTGTATTTTTGAACACTGCAGGGGACTGGCTTTGGAAACGGTAGACGGAGGGCATCTGGAAGACATCGAAATCAGCCATATCACCATGCGACACATTGTCAATGCCGGTATCTTTCTCCGCCTGGGAGCCCGTATGCGAAGCCCCGAAGGAACTCCAGCCGGAAGTATGAAGCGTATCCGTATCAGTCACATCAATGTATACAATGTAGACTCCCGTTATTCTTCCATTATCAGCGGTATCCCTAATGGGATTATAGAAGATGTTACCTTCGACCACATTCACTTGTATTATAAAGGAGGATATACAAAAGAAGATGGAAAAAGAGAGCTTCCGGAACAAGAAAAGGTATATCCTGAACCATGGATGTTCGGTACTATCCCGGCAAAAGGCTTCTACATTTCACATGCTAAGAATATCTCGTTTCATCATATCAACTTCTATTATGAGAAACCGGATGGACGTCCTTTATTCGTAACCAAAGATGTAGAAAACATCCGCTTTACAGATATTCGGGAGAATGGAGAAGACGTTTCAATCACAATAAATCAATAATCAAATATCACATAAAATGAAGACACAAAGGAAATGGCTCATGACATTGGCTGCCTGCAGCCTGGGAGTGCTCAGCTCCGCACAAACGAATTATGATTTCAGTAAACTGCAGCGAGAAAAACTCGGAAGAGGAGTTGTCGCCGTCAGAGAGAATGCACAAAAAGTAGCAGTTTCATGGAGATACCTTTCTTCCGACCCAATGGATACCGCATTCAATGTTTACCGGAACGGAAAAAAGATTGCACAAGTTCCAGCTGGAACAGGAACTTTTTATACAGACAATTATGCAGGAAACCAGAAAGCAGTCTATATGGTAAAACCCGTGATCAATGGGAAAGAGACTTCAAATGAAGGAAGCTATACCCTTCCGGGAAATGCTCCTTCAGGATACATTGACATTCCACTGGACAAACCCGCAGACGGTGTTACACCGACCGGAGAAAAATACAGCTACAGTCCCAACGATGCCTCCATCGGAGATGTAGATGGAGATGGAAACTATGAAATTATCCTGAAATGGGACCCATCAAACGCACACGACAATGCACACGATGGTTACACAGGAAACGTATATTTCGACTGCTATCGCCTGACCGGAGAAAAACTATGGCGCATTGATATGGGAAAGAACATACGTGCCGGTGCTCACTACACCCAGTTTATGGTATATGACCTGGATGGAGACGGAAAAGCTGAAATCGTGATGAAAACTTCCGACGGAACCATAGATGGAAAAGGAAAAGCAATCGGAGATGCCACGGCCGACTATCGTGAACCAGGAAATCCCAACCAGCCTAAAGGAGGAGATTTTCCTCCCAATGATCCTCGAGGTAAAGGAAAACCTACAGACCCTCTTCGTAACCAAGGACGTATATTGACCGGAAATGAATACCTGACTGTCTTCAACGGACTGACAGGCGAAGCTATGCAAACCATTGACTATATTCCATTACGTGGCGATTTGAAAGGCTGGGGAGACGAGCGTGCCAACCGTAGTGACCGTTTTCTGGCATGCATTGCTTACCTGGACGGAGTTCATCCTAGCGTAGTCATGTGCCGTGGATATTATACACGTACCGTACTGGCTGCATTCGACTGGAACGGAAAAGAACTGAAAAACCGCTGGGTATTCGACAGCAACAACCCGGGATGTGAGAAATATGCCGGACAAGGCAACCATAACCTCCGTGTAGGAGATATTGATCAGGACGGATGCGATGAAATCGTATATGGCTCTTGTACATTCGACCACGATGGAAAAGGACTTTATTCCACAGGAATGGGACACGGAGATGCCATGCACCTCACTCAATTTGATCCGGCTTCAGCCAGTCTGCAAGTATGGGCCTGCCATGAAAACCGGAAAGACGGTTCTTCATTCCGAGATGCAAAAACCGGAAAAGTATTGCTTCAATATCCCGACAAGACCGATGTAGGACGTTGTATGGCTGCCGAAATTGACCCGACAAGTCCCGGTGTAGAAATGTGGTCACTAGCCTCAGGAGGAATTCGTAACATCAAAGGAGAAGTAGTGGCAGAAAAAGTTCCCGGACTGTCTTACAACATGGCAGTATGGTGGGATGGCGACTTGCTCCGTGAACTGCTCGACAAAGGGAAAGTAAGCAAATACGACTGGAAAAACAAATGTTGCAATACCATCTTTACATTTGAAGGATGCGCATTTAACAATGGTACCAAATCTAATCCCTCACTTCAGGGCGACCTTATCGGTGACTGGAGAGAAGAGGTGCTGGTTCGTACCGAGGACAACAAGTCTCTCCGCTTGTACGTAACCACAATTCCTACTGAGTACCGCTTCCAAACTTTCCTGGAAGACCCTGTATATAGAATCAGTATTGCTACACAGAACGTGGCTTACAACCAGCCTACCCAGCCTGGTTTCTATATCGGACCGGAACTGAAAGGCACTTTCAGAGGATATACATTCAAATAACCCATTACGCTTACATTTAAAACTAGTTATATGAATAAACTCGTCTTAAACTTCGCACTGCTGGCGGCTCTTTCTGCCGGTCTTAGTGCCCATGCACAAAAGAAAAAGGAAGTCATCAATGACTCCAATACTCCGCTTCATCTTTTGCAGCCTGATTATCAGGTAGGGTATGGTATTGTATCAGCAGAAGACATCAAAAAAGACATGGACCGTGTCTTGAGATATCTGGAAAGTAACACACCGACCAGAGTGGTTGACAAACGCAACGGAAAAGTCATTACCGACTATGCGAACATGGATACCAATGCACAATTGGAAAGAGGTGCTTTCCGTCTGGCCAGTTATGAATGGGGAGTTACTTATTCCGCCATGCTGGCTGCTGCAGAAGCTACGGGTGACGAAGCCTACAAAAAATATGTATACGACCGCTTCAAATTCTTATCGGAAGTAGCTCCTTACTTTAAGAAAGTATATGAAAAATACGGTACAACCGATGCACAGATGCTTCAGATTCTGACTCCTCACGCCTTGGATGATGCAGGAGCCGTATGTGCGGCAATGATGAAGGCACAGATGAAAGACAAAAGCCTGAAATTGCAGGACATGATTGACAATTACTTCCATTTCATCATGTACAAAGAGCATCGTCTGGCCGACGGAACATTTGCCCGTAACCGTCCTTACCACAACACATTGTGGTTGGACGACATGTTCATGGGCATCCCCTCTGTTGCTCTGATGGGACGCTATGCATCCGACCACAATGACAAATATTATCAGGAAGCCGTACGCCAGGTACTGCAGTTTGCAGAGCGCATGTTTGTTCCGGAAAAAGGCTTGTTCCGTCATGGATGGGTAGAAGGAATGAAAGATCATCCGGCTTTCCACTGGGGACGTGCCAACGGATGGGCTATTCTTACTATGTGTGAAGTGCTGGATGTACTTCCGGCCGACTATCCCGGACGCGATAAAATTATCAGCCTGTTGCAGGCACACGTTCGCGGACTGGCTGCCTGTCAAAGCAAAGACGGTTTCTGGCATCAGTTGCTCGACCGCAATGATTCTTACCTGGAATCTTCTGCCACTGCCCTCTACGTATACTGTATAGCACATGCCATCAACAAAGGATGGATTGACGCCATGGCATACGGTCCGGTAGTGCAACTGGGATGGCATGCCGTATCTTCTGCCATCAACGCCCAGGGACAGGTAGAAATGACCTGCGTAGGAACTGGTATGGGATATGACCCGGCATTCTATTACTACCGCCCGGTAAATGTATATGCAGCCCACGGGTATGGTCCTGTCATCTGGGCCGGAGCCGAAATGCTCAATTTACTGAAGCACCAGCATCCGCGTATGAACGACAGCGCCGTACATTTCTATCCTACAGAACAGCAGACGAAAGAACCTATCTTCTTCTATTCTGAGCCGGGAAATCCGCGTGAATTTGTAGCAGGAGTAAGCCGTATCAACGAAAAGAGTCCTGTCGCTTTCCTGATTGGAGACTCTACCGTAAAATGTGGAGCAGGCAACGGAGAAGATAACAAATGGGGATGGGGAAGCTACTTGCAAAATTACTTTGACACAACCCGCATCAGCATTGAAAACTGTGCATTGGGAGGAAGAAGCAGCCGTACTTATTTCACGGAGGGCCTTTGGAACCGTGTACTTCCTGCCATCAAACCGGGTGATTATGTATTGATTGATTTCGGACACAATGACGGAGGCCCGATGAATACCGGACGTGCACGCGCTTCTCTGCCAGGCACTGGAGATGACTCTAAAAAAGTAGTCATGGAAAAAGACGGAAGCACGGAAAAAGTATACAGCTTCGGCCACTACATCCGTATGTATATTCGCCAGGCAAAAGCTAAAGGAGCAAAAGTCATCGTGATGTCACACACTCCGGGTAACCGCTGGACCGACAATCACATGAACCGCTGCGATAAGACTTACGGCAAATGGTCAAAAGAAGTAGCAGAACAGGAAGGTGTAAGCTTTATTGACTTGAACGACCTGACTGCCAAGAAATTTGAAGCCATAGGAAAAGAAAAGACTGCCGCTTACTATGCAGACTCTGTACACAACACTCAGGAAGGTGCTGTATTGAATGCAGAATCTGTGGTAGAAGGTATCCGTTCGCTCCAGAATTGCGACCTGAAAGACTATCTGAAATAAGCATTTACAGATAAAATCAATGCCCCGCACTGCCAATTCAGTACGGGGCATTTTTTATGAGATACTATTTCTTTTTTATTTCTGGAATTCAGCCCAGTCTGTCAAACGCATGTCACCTTTATTGATAAACACCTGATGCATACCCAACGCTGCAGACAGGCTGTGACAGGTTTGTCCTTTCGTAGAAATCTTCAAGTAATCCCAAAGTAGCTGCTTGTAATCAGGATGTGCACAGTTTTCAATCACCGCTTCCGCACGTTCCATCGGACTCCTTCCACGTAAATCGGCTATACCCTGTTCAGTAATAATAACATTTACCGAATGCTCGCTGTGGTCCAAATGAGAAACCATCGGTACAATAGAACTGATACAACCTCCCTTGGCCGTTGACGGACAAGAGAAAATAGAAATGTAGGCACTGCGGGTAAAGTCGCCGGAACCTCCGATACCATTCATCATCTTGGTTCCACAAATATGAGTGGAATTGACATTTCCATAAATATCTGCTTCAATGGCAGTATTCATAGATATCACACCAATACGACGAACCACTTCCGGACAGTTGGAAATTTCAGAAGGACGCAACACCAGTTTATGGCGGAAAAAGTCCATATTATCGTAAATATCTTGCAAACAATCATTCGTCACACTCAAAGAGCAAGTGCTACCAAACTTGATTCTACCCTCTTTCACCAGTTTAATAACGGAATTCTGAATCACTTCAGTGTACATCTCAAAAGGAGGAATGCTGGGATCCTTACCCAATGCGCTCAACACGGCATTGGCAATATTTCCTACTCCCGATTGTAAAGGAAGGAATGTAGAAGGAATAATTCCCTTACGCATATCTGAAGCTAAAAACTCAGCCACATTCTGACCGATTTTATCCGTCACTGGGTCAGATTCATGGAAACCACGTGCCTCATCCGGTATATTCGTTTCTACCACACCCACAATCTTGGAAGGATCGACCTGAACATAAGGAAGACCAATACGGTCGCTAGGACGTACGATAGGAATCGGACGGCGATAAGGAGGACGCTCCATTTCATACAAATCGTGCATGCCTATCAGGCTTTTACTATGCGCCGCATTCAATTCCACAATAATTTTATCAGCCAATCGAGCGATAGTAGGTGTAATACCTACTCCTGCAGTCAGGTAAATACGTCCGTCTTCCGTAATTTCACAAGCTTCTATGATGGCTACATTCACATGCCCCAAAAAGCCAGAACGCAAACGTTGAGCCACTTGTGAGAGGTGAATGTCTGTATAATTGATTTCGCCGTTATTCACAGCCTTGCGGAAATCTGTATTAGTGGTATAAGGAGCACGAAACTTAATGGCGTGCGCACGCGTCAACATCCCGTCACAAGAATCTCCCGTAGAAGCTCCCGTTATCACACCTATCTGAAAAGCTTCTCCCCTTGCATGCTTTTCTTCTGCTATTTTCGCTAACTCTGCAGTCACAGCTTTCGGACTTCCGGCAGGGGTGAAGCCACTCAGTCCAACAATGTCTCCATCCTTAATATAGCTGGCAGCTTCGGCTGCCGTAATAAAGTTAAAGCTCATAGTATCAAGTGTTTTTTATGTTAGTATTAAAAAAGTTAGTCAATCAGTCATATTTACGACGAAAAATTTCAGAATAGATAAAAGCCCTACGTGCATCTGCTGCATTACGAAAAGCTATTTCAGGCTTCTGCTCCTCTTTTTTCGGTACATTCAATGCTTGTTCTTTCGGAGTGGAAGGTTTGACAGAAGTGTATCTCCGTTTCTTCCTTGCTTCGGGTACAGGAGCTGGTATCACTTCTTCAGGAATCTCCTCTTCTACAGAAAAAGATGCTGCCGGAGGTGCCTGTCTTACAGTCTTTGCACGCTTCGGCTTCTTCTGTTTTTGAGTCCTGACCTGAAAAAGTCCCCAGCCAATTATACCTAAAAAAACAAGAACTTGAATTATATCCATAAATATTAAGTGTTAAGGTTTTCTTCAAAGATACGAATAAAATCTATATCTCCCACCCTTTTTATGGAAGTTAACCAAGAAACAGATATCTTTGCAAGCAAATTTTTAATATAGAAAACCTTATGACAAAAGAAGCTACAGGAGCAGACTTTAAATCTGCAACTGAACACGAAAACAAGAAATTGTTTATCGAGACCTACGGATGCCAGATGAATGTGGCAGACAGTGAAGTAATTGCATCTATCATGCAAATGGCTGGATATTCTCCTTGCGACACACTGGAGGAAGCCGATGCCGTATTCATGAACACCTGCTCTATCCGCGACAATGCGGAACAGAAAATCCTGAACCGACTGGAATTTTTCCATTCTTTGCGCAAAAAGCGGAAAAACCTGATTGTGGGCGTACTGGGATGCATGGCCGAGAGAGTGAAAAATGAGCTGATAGAAAAGCATCATGTAGACCTGGTAGCTGGTCCGGATGCCTATCTGACCCTCCCCGACCTGATTGGAGCTGTAGAAGCAGGCGAAAAAGCCATCAATGTGGAACTTTCTACTACGGAAACGTACCGCGACGTGATACCTTCACGCATTTGCGGAAACCATATTTCAGGCTTTGTTTCCATCATGCGAGGATGCAACAATTTCTGCCATTACTGTATTGTGCCTTACACACGCGGACGGGAACGCAGCCGTGACGTAGAAAGTATCCTGAACGAAGTACGCGACCTGCAACGAAAAGGCTATAAGGAAGTAACCTTGTTGGGACAGAACGTCAACTCATACCGTTTTGAAAAAGCCGGCCAGACAGTAACCTTCCCTATGCTGCTCCGTATCGTGGCCGAAGCGGTGCCCGACATGCGCGTACGTTTCACCACTTCACACCCCAAAGACATGAGTGACGAAACGCTTCATGTCATCGCAGAAGTGCCCAATGTATGCAAGCACATCCACTTGCCCGTACAGAGCGGAAGTTCACGCATCCTGAAACTGATGAACCGTAAATATACCCGTGAATGGTACCTGGAAAGAGTGGCTGCTATCCGGAGAATTATCCCCGACTGCGGACTCAGTACCGATATTTTCTCGGGCTTCCATTCTGAAACAGAAGAAGACCACCAGATGTCTTTGTCGCTGATGCGCGAATGTGCTTACGACTCGGCTTTCATGTTCAAATATTCTGAACGTCCGGGTACATACGCTTCCAAACATCTTCCGGATGACGTGCCCGAAGAAATCAAAATCCGCCGACTGAATGAAATGATTGAACTGCAGAACCAGCTTTCTGCTGAAAGCAATGCCAAAGATGTAGGAAAAACTTTCGAAGTATTGGTAGAAGGTGTATCCAAGCGCTCTAAAGAACAGTTGTTCGGTCGTACGGAACAAAATAAAGTAGTAGTCTTTGACCGTGGCAGCCATCGCATCGGCGACTTTGTAAAGGTAAAAATTACAGAGTCCAGTTCTGCTACTCTGAAAGGCATAGAAGTAACTGAATAATTCTTACTGAAATAGTTTGGAGAAATCTCAATAAAAACCTGCAAGCATCTTGAAAAAAATGCTTGCAGGTTTTTTACATTTCACAAGGCGGAAACTTACGTTTCCGGCATGAAAAACATAGGTTTCCGCTCCGCAAAACATACGGTTCGCGCGAGGAAAACCTAAACAATTACAGCACGTATACTGCTTTATACAAGTCTGTTTTTTAATTACTTTCTCTTCCGGCCTCCGGCATTACCAGCCAGAGAATCAGATAAACCAATCCACCAGAAAAAGCCGTAAAAAATGTGGCCAGCACATAAATAATACGTACTAAAGTAATATCCCATCCAAAATAATCGGCTATTCCAGCACAGACCCCACCTATCATACGATTGTTTGACCGTGTCAATCTCTTTTTCTCCATAATCTATTGGCAAATATTCATTATTCGGGGCTAAGTTACAAAAAACATACATAAAGCATCCTATTACTCTTAAAAACTTTTAAAGAAAATCATGGCATAGGCTTTTTATTTGTTATTTTGCAGCAAATTAGGGAATAAAGTGAATATACTGAAAATAGATAAATGTCCACTTTGTGGAGGAAACCACTTTGAAGAGGTAATGACATGTACAGACCACTATGCTTCCGGTGAGTCTTTTCAGATTTGTCGTTGCAAAGACTGCGGTTTCCAGTTCACTCATCCTGTTCCGGTTGAAGCAGAAATAGGACGCTACTACGAAACTCCAGATTATATTTCACACAGCGATACACACAAAGGGTTAATGAACCGTGTATATCACTGGGTGCGCCGTGTTATGCTTGCCCGTAAAGCACGCCTTGTCAAGCATAATTCCAGATTAAACCAGGGCAGCCTGCTGGACATCGGTACAGGCACAGGCTATTTTCCGCATTTCATGCAGGAAAGAGGATGGCACGTTTCTGCCATCGAAAAAAGCCCTCAAGCCCGCCAGTTTGCCAAAGAGCACTTTGAACTGGATGTGGCAGCTCCGGAAGCCCTCAATGAATTCGCCGACAAATCGTTCGATGTAATTACATTGTGGCATGTCATGGAGCATCTGGAACATTTAAATGAGACCTGGGAAACACTGAAGCGTATTCTGAAAGATCAGGGTATACTCATTATAGCCGTGCCCAACCCCACTTCATTCGATGCAGAGAAGTACAAAGAAATGTGGGGTGCCTACGATGTTCCCCGACATTTGTGGCATTTCAGCCCTTCCGTTATGCAGCAGTTTGGAGCCAAACACGACTTTATTCTCTGCGAGCGACATCCGATGCCTTTTGATGCGTTTTACGTATCTATGCTGAGCGAGAAGTACCGGAAAAGTGCTTTCCCGTTCCTAAAAGGCCTGATTGCCGGAACGGAAGCATGGATTGTTTCACTGGCTAAGAAAGACCGAAGCAGTTCCATGATTTATGTATTCAGAAAAAAATAAGAAATTATGAGTCAGAAGTCGGGCAGTCTTTTCGATATGCAATTCATTACCTCCTGCATCAGTACAATGCTGGTACTGCTGTTGTTGGGTATGGTGGTCTTTTTTGTTATGACCGCCAATAATCTTTCTGTATACGTACGTGAGAATATCAACTTTTCCGTTCTCCTCAACGACGACATGAAAGAAGCAGAAGCCATCCGCTTCCAAAAGCAGCTGGAAGAAGAGCCTTTTGTGAAGCAGGCCACCTACATATCAAAAGCACAGGCTCTGAAAGAACAGACAGAAGCCATGGGAACAGATCCGGCTGAATTCTTAGGCTATAATCCATTTACGGCTTCCATCGAAATCAAGCTCAATGCAACATATGCCAATTCTGACAGTCTGAGCTGGATTCAGGAAAAACTGCTGGACAATAAAAAAGTCATTGAAGTAAATTATCCGCAGGACCTGATTGACACCATCAACCAGAACATACGTAAGATCAGCATGTTCCTGTTAGGGCTAGCTGCTTTGCTCACCCTTATTTCATTTGCATTGATCAACAATACCATACGACTGACCATTTACTCCAAACGTTTTCTGATTCACACCATGAAACTGGTAGGTGCAAGCTGGTCATTCATCCGGCGACCGTTCATTGTCAGAAATGTATGGATAGGCATTCTTGCGGCGGCTATGGCCAATGCCCTGCTTATCAGTATGTCCTACATGCTCGTCAATTATGAACCAGGGCTACTGGAACTTATTACTCCGGAAATTATGCTTTGCGTAATGGGAGCTGTCTTTATCTCGGGTATCCTCATCGCCACCTTATGTGCCTACATCTCCATCAACAAATATTTGAAGATGAAAGCCGGAGATTTATATCGCCTTTAATGTTCAAACTAAATAGACAAAATTCATTATGGACAAAAAAAGTTTTGCTTTTGATAAAACAAACTTCATACTGCTTGCCATAGGTATGATAGTCATTATCATCGGATTCCTGTTAATGAGCGGACCAGGCTCCACTGAAACAGCTTTTGAACCAGATATTTTCAGTGTACGCCGCATCAAAGTAGCTCCCGTTGTTTGCTTTTTGGGATTTATTTTCATGATTTATGGCATTCTGAGAAAACCTAAAGACAAAGAAGAAACAATTACTAAAGAATAAATGCAATGAGTTGGTTTGAAGCCTTAATTTTAGGAATTCTGCAGGGACTGACAGAATACCTCCCCGTAAGTAGTAGTGGACACCTTGCCATCGGATCGGCTTTGTTCGGCATTCAAGGTGAAGAAAATCTGACTTTCACTGTAGTGGTTCACATTGCTACCGTACTGAGTACACTGGTTATCTTGTGGAAAGAAATTGACTGGATTTTCCGGGGATTGTTTAAATGGAAAATGAATGACGAGACCAAATATGTCATCAACATTCTTGTGTCAATGATTCCTATCGGCATTGTCGGAATATTCTTTAAAGATTACGTAGAAGAAATTTTCGGCTCCGGTTTGCTGATCGTAGGATGCATGTTGTTACTGACTGCCGTGTTGCTGGCTTTTTCTTATTACGCCAGACCTCGGCAGAAAGAAAAAATCAGCCTGCGTGATGCATTCATCATCGGACTGGCTCAGGCCTGTGCAGTCATGCCAGGATTGTCACGCTCAGGAAGCACCATCGCTACCGGACTGATTTTGGGAAACAAGAAGGAAACACTGGCACAATTCTCTTTCCTCATGGTTATCCCCCCGATTTTAGGAGAAGCACTGCTTTCTGGAATGGAAATTGTAAAAAATGCTTCAGCCGCTAATGCAGAAATCAGTATGGGTGCACTTATTATTGGTTTCTTAGCTGCTTTTATTTCAGGTTGCGTAGCTTGCAAATGGATGATTAACATTGTAAAGAAAGGAAAATTGATATGGTTCGGCGTATATTGCGCCATTGCCGGAGTAATTACAATTGCGTGCAGTCTGCTGGGATAAGCAGCCTCAACAACAATTTACAACCAAAGAATGAATTTCAAAGAAGGAGAAGTATTATATTTTGACAAGCCACTGCGATGGACCTCTTTTGCCGTGGTCAATAAGATAAGATACCACATCAGTCGCAAATTAGGAGTAAAGAAAATAAAAGTAGGACATGCCGGAACGCTCGATCCACTGGCCACCGGAGTGATGATTATCTGTACCGGAAAGGCCACAAAGCGTATTGAGGAGTTCCAGTATCATACAAAAGAGTACATTGCCACTCTCCAGCTGGGAGCAACCACTCCCTCATTCGACCTGGAAAAGGAAGTTGATGCGACTTACCCTACCGACCACATCACCAAAGAAATGGTCGAGGAAACATTGAAAAAGTTTGTCGGCACCATTGAACAGGTACCACCGGCATTTTCCGCATGCAAGATAGACGGGAAGCGTGCATACGACCTGGCTAGAAAAGGAGATGAAGTAGAACTGAAACCCAAAGTTCTGGTCATTGATGAAATCGAGTTGCTGGAATGCAACCTGCCGGAAATTAAGATACGGGTAGTCTGTAGCAAGGGTACTTACATACGGGCATTGGCCAGAGACATTGGCCAAGCACTGCAAAGCGGTGCCCACCTGACCGGTCTGATACGTACACGGGTAGGAGAAGTAAAGTTGGAAGACTGCATGAAAGTGGAAGATTTTGAAGCCTGGCTCGACCAGCAAGAAATAGAAGTTATAAACGATTAAGGAAAGAAAGGAAGAAGATGAAACTGTCACAATTCAAATTCAAGTTGCCGGAAGAAAAAATCGCTCTTTATCCGGCTAAATACAGAGATGAATCCCGCCTGATGGTAATTCACAAGTCAACCGGAGAAATTGAACATGTCAATTTCAAGGATATACTGAACTATTTCGACGACAAAGACGTGTTTATCTTTAACGATACCAAAGTCTTTCCTGCTCGTTTGTATGGTAACAAGGAAAAAACAGGTGCCCGCATTGAAGTATTCCTGCTCCGTGAGTTGAACGAAGAACTGCGCTTGTGGGATGTGCTGGTAGATCCCGCCCGTAAAATCCGTATCGGTAACAAGTTGTACTTCGGCGACGATGACTCGATGGTGGCCGAAGTAATTGACAATACGACTTCTCGCGGACGTACACTCCGCTTTTTGTACGACGGTCCTCATGATGAATTCAAGAAGGCTTTGTATGCCTTGGGAGAACCTCCATTGCCTCCTTTCATCCATCGTCCGGCAGAACCGGAAGACGAAGAACGTTTCCAGACTATCTACGCCAAAAATGAAGGAGCCGTTACCGTACCGGCAGCCGGTCTTCACTTCAGCCGTGAGCTTATGAAACGTATGGAAATCAAAGGCATCGACTTCTCTTTCATCACCATGCATGCCGGATTGGGTAACTTCCGCGACATCGATGTGGAAGATTTAACCAAGCATAAAATGGATTCAGAACAGATGTTCGTCAACGCGGAAGCCTGCCGCATCGTCAACGAAGCCAAAGACAGAGGCAACAAAGTATGCGCTATCGGTACTACTGTGATGCGTGCCATTGAAACAGCTGTGGGTACAGACGGCCATTTGAAAGAGTTCGAAGGATGGACCAACAAGTTTATTTTCCCTCCTTACGACTTCTCAGTAGCCAATGCCATGGTAAGCAATTTCCACATGCCGCTTTCTACCATGCTGATGCTTGTATGTGCTTACGGAGGATATGAACTGATCATGGATGCTTACAACATCGCACTGAAAGAAGACTACCGTTTTGGAACATACGGTGATGCCATGCTGATTCTGGATAAATAAACCATCATTCTATGGCAACAATTTATCTGGGATTAGGTACAAACCTTGGCGATAAAGAAGCTAATTTACGTACCGCCATCTATAAACTACAGGAAAGGATAGGGAAGCAAGTTTCCCTATCCTCTTTTTATGAAACAGCCCCTTGGGGATTTAAATCAGACCACAGCTTTCTGAATGCAGCAATCGGACTGGAAACCAATCTCTCCCCTATCGAAGTGCTTCATATCACGCAGGAAATAGAGAAAGAACTCGGCAGGACAAAGAAATCAGTCAACGGCAGCTACAGCGACCGGCTCATTGATATTGATATTCTTTTATACGACAATCTCGTACTCCAGACACCTGAGCTTACGGTTCCTCATCCATTGATGACGGAAAGAGATTTTGTAATGAAACCGTTAATCGAAATTGCAGGAAATGCAATCCACCCCACCCTTCAAAAAACATTGTCAGAATTATATCTGGAATGATTTACCGACAGGCAGGAGCATAAAGCTATGTTAAAAAGAAACTGAAATTGTAATTATTCCAATTTATATCACTATCTTTGCAGCGAAAATAAAAAGTGGAAAGATTTGAGTAGCTTGCAACCACGGAAAAAAATGCTAAAACACATTGTTATTTCCCCGAAGATTACTTCTCTACTCTGTCCGTACACGGATAAAAACAAACCATTAACAATTTTAATTTACCACAACAATGGGATACTTATTCACATCCGAATCGGTGTCTGAAGGACACCCCGACAAAGTGGCCGATCAAATTTCGGACGCTGTGCTTGACAAACTGTTGGCTTACGACCCCAGTTCAAAAGTAGCTTGCGAAACTCTGGTAACTACCGGACAGGTGGTACTGGCAGGAGAAGTGAAAACCAAAGCATATATTGATTTGCAGCGCGTAGCACGCGAAGTAATTAATAAGATAGGCTATACCAAGAGTGAATACATGTTCGAAGGTAATTCATGCGGTGTATTCTCTGCCATTCACGAACAGAGTCCTGACATCAACCGTGGAGTAGAACGCGAAGACCCGATGAATCAGGGAGCAGGCGACCAAGGTATGATGTTCGGTTATGCTACCAACGAAACTGAAAACTACATGCCGCTGTCGCTCGACCTGGCACACAAACTGCTGATGGTATTGGCCGACATCCGTCGTGAAGGAAAGGTGATGACTTACCTTCGTCCGGACTCTAAGAGCCAGGTAACTATCGAATACGATGACAACCGTCGTCCGGTACGTATTGATACCATCGTAGTATCTACCCAGCACGATGAATTTATCCAGCCGGAAAATGACTCAAAAGAAGCTCAATTGAAGGCTGACGAGGAAATGCTGGCACAGATTCGCAAGGACGTAATTGAAATCCTGATGCCGCGTGTCATTGCCGAAATCCACAACCCGCAGGTACTGGCTTTATTCAACGACCAGATTAAATACCACGTAAACCCGACAGGTAAGTTCGTGATTGGTGGTCCTCACGGTGATACCGGACTGACTGGCCGTAAGATTATTGTAGACACTTACGGTGGTGCCGGAGCTCACGGAGGAGGTGCTTTCTCAGGAAAAGACCCCAGCAAGGTAGACCGTAGTGCTGCATACGCTGCACGCCACATTGCCAAGAACCTGGTAGCTGCCGGAGTAGCAGACGAAGTATTGGTACAGGTTTCATACGCCATCGGAGTAGCACGTCCGATCAATATCTACGTAAATACTTACGGACGTAGCAATGTAGCTCTGACCGACGGAGAAATCGCTAAGAAAGTAGATGAAATCTTCGATATGCGTCCGCGTGCCATCGAAGAACGCTTGAAGCTGCGCAACCCGATTTATAGCGAAACTGCTGCTTACGGACACATGGGCCGTGAACCGCAAATCGTTACCAAGCATTTCGAATCGGTTTACGAAGGCAACAAAGACGTAGAAGTGGAACTCTTCACTTGGGAGAAACTGGATTATGTAGACAAAGTGAAAGAAGCTTTCGGACTGAAATAAGCTGAGATCTTCCACTAACCATACAGAGGGCTTGATACATCAGAAGATGGTCAAGCCCTTTTTGCTGGCACAACGGTTTGGCTATGCACTCACCTTTACCTATCTTTGCAAAAACTAAAAAGACCATGAACGATATCAAGAATATATGCGTATACAGTGCTTCCAGCACTAAAATTGATTCTATCTATTTCGAAGCAGCCGAAGAACTTGGAAAAATTCTTGCACAAAAGCACATCAACCTTATCAACGGAGCCGGATGCCTGGGACTGATGTGCCGCATCAGCGACGCGACTCTTGCTGCCGGAGGAACCGTAACCGGTGTCATTCCCCGGTTTATGGTGGAGCAAGGCTGGCATCATAAAGGACTGACCCGGCTAATAGAAACGGAAAGCATGCACGAACGCAAACAACTTATGGCCGATTTGTCCGATGGAGTGATTGCCCTGCCCGGAGGATGCGGTACATTGGAAGAATTGCTCGAAATCATTACCTGGAAACAACTCGGACTATACCTGAAACCCATCGTCATACTGAATACCAACGGATTTTATAACCTGCTGCTGGAGATGCTTCAACAAGCTATTTCCCAAAACTTCATGCGAAAGGAACATGGAAACATCTGGCACGTAGCACAAACTCCCGAAGAAGCTGTAAATTTATTATATACCACCCCTCACTGGAGCAAAGAAATTCGTAAATTTGCCGCAATATGAACAAGTTCTGCCATACCGGTTTCTCACAGATTCAAGAACTCTACAACCAGCACGTAGAGCAAATAGACAGTGCACTGCAGCATTGTAAGGAAACACCGTGTACAAACGGTATGGCAGGAGAACCTGTCCCTTATCAGTTACGTAATGACTTTGCAATTACAGGTATTGTGTTTCTTTGCTTCTTTTTGGTCACTTATTCCTTAAAAAACGGACAAAAATACCTGTATCAACACATCAAAAGCTTTTTCCGACATAAAGAACGAGCTGGACTCTTTGATGAGAGTTCCGGATTTAACATTCGCTACACCCTCACTTTAGGCGGTATAAGTTGCATATCTACTGGGTTATTTGTCTATGATTTCTTCTCTAAGACCGAACCGTTTCTATTTCAAACAGTTTCACACTATGCCATTCTGTTTGTCTACATTTTCTGCATTTTACTCACCGTTGTAGGGAAAACTGCTTTATATCAATTTGTTAACTGGATTTTTTTTGATAAAGAAAAAAACAGCACCTGGATTTCGGCCTATTTTGATTTGCTTTCTGGAGCCGCATTTGTTTTATTTCCTCTATCCTTGCTTATTGTCTATTTCAACTTAGACTTTAATTTTTCTAAAACCTTCGTATTCATTGCAGTAGTCAGTTTCAAAATATTGTTATTTTATAAGTGTATTAGGAACTTTTTTAATCATTTCCATGGCATTTTACATTTAATTCTGTACTTTTGCACCCTCGAAATCATACCCTTACTTTTCCTCTGGAAAGGATTGATATATATAAATAACATTTTGATTTTAAAATTTTAGTAACGTTGAAAATAAAGAAAGTCCTCGTTTCTCAGCCAAAACCGACGACAGAAAAGTCTCCCTATTTTGACATTGCTGAGAAGTACGGAGTGAAGATAGATTTTCGCCCGTTTATTAAAGTAGAAAGTTTGTCAGCTAAAGAATTCAGACAGCAAAAGGTTTCTATCTTAGATCATACAGCCGTTGTGTTTACTTCACGCCATGCTATCGATCACTTCTTTAGCCTGTGTGCAGAGTTGCGTGTAACAATTCCGGAAACAATGAAATACTTCTGTACTTCGGAAACCATCGCTCTATATATTCAAAAATACGTTCAATACCGCAAGCGTAAAGTATTCTTCGGAGCTACCGGAAAGTTTGCTGACCTGCTTCCGCAAATTATCAAGCATAATACGGAAAAATACTTTATCCCGATGTCAGATGTACACAATGACGAAGTAAAAGACTTGCTCGACAAAAACCACATTCAGCACACGGAAGCTGTAATGTATCGTACTGTCAGCAACGATTTCACTCCAGAAGAAGAATTCAACTATGACATGCTGATATTCTTCAGCCCGGCAGGTATTCAGTCATTGATGAAGAACTTCCCGAATTTCGAACAGAAAGACATTGCTATCGGAAGCTTCGGACCGACTACAGCTAAGGCCGTAAAAGATGCAGGTCTGCGTCTTGATTTGGAAGCTCCTTCAAGTGTAGCTCCTTCCATGCCAGCAGCGTTGGATATGTTTATCCGCGAACACAACAAATAAAAAATAATTCTGACAAACAAAGCGAAGCAATCCATTTTCTCATTACTTCGCTTTGTTTCATTATATCCCCCTCTATGACCGATTCTCTAAAATTAACCCTACCGAAAGTAGAACGACTGAACAGCCGGATTCTGATTGAAAGACTGTTTACAGGAGGCAGCAAATCACTACCTGCTTTTCCGTTGCGTATCGTATACATGCCGGTAGAGGGAGAGAATCTACCTGCAGCCACTATCCTGATTAGCGTACCCAAAAAAAAATTCAAGCGGGCAGTCAAACGCAATCGTGTAAAACGTCAAGTACGTGAGGCCTACCGTAAAAACAAACACATCCTGCTCGATGCTTTAAAAAGTTCAGGACAGAAAATTGCCGTCGCCTTTATCTGGCTCGACAATGAACTGCATGAATCGGCCGATGTGGAAGCTAAGGTGGTTAAATTGTTGCAACTTACCGCTGAACGTCTGGCATGAAAAAGTTCATATCTTTCCTGCTCCTGCTCCCCATTTATTTTTACCGGAACTGCATTTCACCTTTTACACCTCCCTCCTGTCGCTTTACTCCGACTTGTTCTCAATATGCCATAGAAGCGATACAAAAGCATGGACCTTTCAAAGGACTTTACCTGGCCATACGACGCATTCTTCGTTGCCACCCCTGGGGAGGTTCGGGATATGACCCAGTTCCTTAAAAAGCCTGTTTTCACATGATTGACACTCCCTTTTTCGATGCACACACACATCATTTGCCTCAGCCGCAGATCACTGCCATCGTAAGCTGCCGCATGGACGAGAAAACGGCTTCCTCTTACCTGCAAGCTACATTTATCTCCGCCAGCCTGCACCCGTGGTATCTCACGGAAGAAAACATTCAGCCACAAATAGATTGGCTGGTACAGACTATCCAAAGTGATTCGCGAGTAGTCGCACTGGGAGAAACCGGACTGGACAAAGTATGCGATACCCCTTTCGACTTACAAATACAGGCCTTCAAGAAAGTAATAGAGATATCAGAAACCTATCATCTCCCCTTAGTGATACATTCCGCAAAAGCCACTGAAGAACTGCTTGCCCTACACAAGGAATATCACCCCGCACAAGCCTGGATTATCCATGGTTTCCGAGGTAAAAAAGAACTTGCCACCGACCTGATACGACACGGATTTTATCTCTCTTTCGGAAAAAAATACCAGGAAAAAGCCTTATCTATCGTCCCTGCAGACAGATTTTTATTAGAGAGTGACGAAGCAGACACAGACTTTCCAGACTTCTACCGGCAAGTAGCTTCACTACGCGGAACCTCTTTTGACAGCTTGATTGAAAATATCAAAGAAAATGCTAACCGTCTCTTTTTTAATCGCTAAAAATTGGTTATTCAGATAAAGTGTCGTACTTTTGCTTCTGTATTATTAAATAAATATGTTAAACTAAGAATTTCATTCGATGAATTTTGTAGATGAACTAAGATGGCGTGGAATGGTACATACCATGATGCCGGGCACAGAAGAATTGCTGGAGAAGGAAATGGTGACAGCTTACCTGGGTATTGACCCTACAGCTGACTCGTTGCATATCGGCCACTTGTGTGGCGTGATGATGTTGCGTCATTTCCAGCGTTGCGGCCACAAACCGCTGGCTCTGGTAGGAGGTGCAACCGGTATGATTGGAGACCCTTCAGGTAAGTCACAGGAACGTAACTTGCTGGATGAGGAAACACTGCGCCACAATCAGGAGTGTATCAAGAAGCAGTTGGGCAAATTCCTCGATTTCGAATCGGATGCCCCTAACCGTGCAGAACTGGTAAACAACTACGACTGGATGAAAGACTTCTCTTTCCTGGATTTTGCCCGCACCGTAGGAAAACACATCACCGTAAACTACATGATGGCAAAGGAATCGGTTCAGAAACGTCTGAACGGAGAAGCACGCGACGGTCTTTCATTCACTGAATTTACTTATCAGCTGTTACAAGGATACGATTTCCTGCATCTGTATGAAACCAAAAACTGCAAGCTTCAGCTGGGTGGTTCTGACCAGTGGGGAAACATCACTACGGGAGCAGAATTAATCCGCCGTACTAACGGAGGTGAAGTATTTGCCCTGACTTGTCCGCTGATTACAAAAGCTGACGGTGGTAAATTTGGTAAGACAGAATCAGGAAATATCTGGCTGGACGCACGATATACCTCTCCTTACAAGTTCTATCAATTCTGGCTGAATGTAAGCGACGAAGACGCTAAGCGTTATATCAAGATATTCACTTCACTGAGCAAAGAAGAAATAGAAGGCCTGATTGCAGAACACGAACAGGCTCCTCACTTGCGTGTACTCCAGAAACGTCTGGCTAAGGAAGTAACTATCATGGTTCACTCTGAAGCTGACTACAACGCTGCTGTAGAAGCTTCCGGCATCCTGTTTGGCAACGCTACTTCTGAAGCATTGAAGAAACTGGATGAAGATACCCTGCTTTCTGTATTCGAAGGCGTTCCTCAGTTTGAAGTAGCCAAATCGGATATTGAAGCCGGTATCAAGGCTGTAGACTTATTTACTGAAAAGGCTGCTATCTTCCCGTCAAAAGGTGAGATGCGTAAGCTGGTTCAGGGCGGCGGCGTTTCTTTAAACAAAGAAAAACTGGCTGCATTTGATCAGAAAATTACTACTGCTGACTTGCTGGATGAAAAATACCTGCTCGTACAGCGCGGAAAGAAAAACTATTATCTGGTAATTGCCAAATAAATTCTTTCAGAAAAAAATACCGGAAGGCTGTCTCAATTCAATTTGGGGCAGCCTTTCTTATCTTACAGTTCCTCCATAATTCTTTATCAAACAGCAAGGAACAAGTTACCAGTACTTTCAGGCCAGTACTGCAGTACTCCCTAAGCAGTACTTTAGTACTTTCAAGGAAGTACTGGAGTACTGCCAAAGAAGTACTGGCAGGAGATGAAAATCACCTCGGGAAATAAAGCCAGGGATAAAAAAATACCGGCTGACTCCTTGTGAATTAACCGGTACTTTAGAGTATGTCCGGAAGGCAATCCTTCCGGATATTTCAGTACTTATTTCTTTGCATCCAGCTCTTTAAGCAGTTCATCTACCGCAGCCTTCAACTGTGTATCCTCTCCTTTCACCACTGTTTCAGGCGCATTCAATACATATACATCCGGCTCCAGCTCTTTGTTTTCCAGGTAGCTTCCGTCTGGCAGACGATAACCAATCACAGGAATACCGTAAATCAAATCCGGATCCTGCATCTGTACCCAGTTTACACTGGTCATGGTTCCAGGTACCGGAGCACCTACCAGCTTACCCATCTGGCGATGTTTGTACACCCACGGTGTGCCGTGTGCATTGGAATAGTTGGCTTCGCACTGTACCATGATAGAAGGCTTGTTCCAGCGACGGCTCGGCATGTCGCATGCTTCACGACCACGAATCACCTGTGTCAGATACTTCTGCCCACTGAACAGCACTTCAATATCTTCATGCAAACGTCCTCCTCCGTTGAAACGGGTATCAATCACAATACCTTCGCGGTTGTTGTATTTACCCAAAATATCGGAATATACCGTACGGAAGCTGCCGTCGTCCATTGATTCGATATGTACATAGCCTAAACGGCCGTTTGACCATTTATCCACATCTGCTGCACGCTGCTTTACCCAACGTTCATACAGCAGACTGCTCAACGTTCCACCGCTAATAGGCTTCACCACCTCATCCCAGCGTTCTTTTGATTGTACATCGTAGCATGAAACCAATATCTTCTTGCCTGCCTTTCCGTTCAGCAAAGCAGAGAAATCAGCATCTACCGGCTGACCGTCAATCTTTTCAATCACCACACCCGGTTTTACCCGTGTAGTTTTCCGGTCGAACGGACCTTTTTCCACCACTTCGTCCACTTTCATGCCTTTTCCGGTGTAATTCCAGTCATAAAGCAATCCCAAGCTGGCAGTTGCCTCTTTCACTCCCGGGCGATAACGGCCACCTGTATGCGATACGTTCAGTTCGCCCAGCAACTCACTCAACATTTCCGCGTAGTCATACTTATTATTGATATGCGGCAAGAAACGACGATAATTAGCGGTCATAGCCTTCCAGTCTACCCCGTGCATATTTACCTCATAAAAACGTTTCTGTTCCTCACGGCACATATTATCATACATATAAGCACGTTCGGCAGCCAAATCCATCTTCATTTCTGCACGATAAGAAATCGGTTTCAACTTCTCACCGCCCAAATCCATTTTCTGCATGGAGCCTGAACCTAATACGAAAAGATTTTTTCCTTCCTTATCCATTTCCATATCGGCCCATCCGGAACCCATCTTGTGTAACAATTTGGTTTCCCGTTTGCGCAAATCCATCTTCCACATATCAAATCCACGCTCAAAAGCCGACAGGTAATACAAACTTTCTCCATCCTTTGAAAGAATAGCCGAAGCAATGCTTGATGAATTCGGAGTCAGACGTACGATGCGGTCCTGAATACCCTCCAGTTCCACCACAATATCTTTCACCTTGTCGGCTTCTTCTTTCTTGTCCTTATCCTCTTTTTTATCTTCTTTTTTCTTTCCGTCTTTCTTGTCCGCAGCTTTTTCCTGTTCTTTTTCCAGTTCCTTCTGGAGTTCATAATCCTCCTTGCTCATACGGAATTTATCGTAGGTATCCTGATTGACAAATACCATCATCACATCGTCCAGTGAACCCCATGAAGCGTGATTTCTCATACCGTAACGCTCTGTAGTAAACAAAATGGCATTACCGTCCATTGTCCACTTCGGAGAGCTACTTGTATAACCACTGTTCGTCAGGTTAACTAACTCTCCCTTTCCGTCTGCACTGACCAAGGCAATGTCCGTATAAGGATCATGCTTGTTTCCGATAAACTCCAACGTAAACCATTTACCGTCGGGCGACCAGGCATAATTAAACCCTCCACTCAAGCTGTACCAAGTACTTCCATCAGTAATCTGACGTACCTTATTCGTTTCCAGATTTAATACTTTCAGACGGATACGGTCTTCAATGAAAGCCACTTCCTTGCCATCGGGTGAGAACTTAGGATACATCCGTTCCACAGTCTTGGAAGGCAACAGCACTTCTTCTTTTATCAATGTCGCATTCGGGAAATTCAAATCTTCTTTCCGTTCAATTTCCGCCTTATAAAGCTGCCAGTTTCCATCGCGTTCGCTGGCATATACCAGTGTACGATTGTCTGCCCCGAAAGAAAGACCTTCTTCTGCTTCAGGTGTGTGCGTAATCTGTTTGGTAGTACCATATTCCACAGAAGTCACGAACACTTCTCCTCGTACAATGAAAGCCACCTGCTTGCCATCGGGCGATACGACTGCTTCCGATGCTCCCCGAGTATAAGTTAATGTAACCGGAATTTCCTGGTCATCCCGTGTCAGTGACACATTCACCTTACTTGGCTTTCCTCCTTGTTTCTGTGTATAAATTTCTCCATTATAGGTATAGCACAGCGTACCGTCTCCTCCCAAAGAAAGGAAACGTACCGGATGTGTAGAGAATGAAGTCAGCGGTTTCACCTGTTCCGGATTATCCAGCGGGAAAGAATAGACGTTAAACGAGCCTTTGTTGCGTTCACTCAAGAAGAAAACCTCCTTACCATCCGACGAAAGCACCGGATTACGGTCCTCTCCTGCCCGCTTGGTCAGATTGGTATGCTTGCCCGATGCCATGTCGTACATCCATACATCCCGTGTAATAGAAGAAGTATGATGTTTACGCCATTCATCTTCAAATCCTTTCCGGTCCTGATACAAAAACTTGTCGCCTGCCGCATTAAAACAAACCATTTCGGCAGGAGTACCCAGAATTTGTTCCGTTTTTCCACCTTCTGCAGAAACCTTATACAGTTCTGTCATGGCAGAAGTCGGGAACAATGCACTGCTGGCAGGGTCCTGAATGCTTGCAGAAAATACAATAAACTTTCCGTCCGGTGTAAACGCAGAAGGAATTTCCGAAGCAGAATTCGTAGTCAGTCTGCGGGCAGAACCTCCATTAGCCGGCATAACAAACACATCTGTATTTCCAAAACGATCGCTGGCAAAAGCAATCTGTTTACCGTCCGGCGACCACACCGGAGACGACTCATACGAATCTTGTGTAGTCAGCTGTACCGCTTCTCCACCCTTGGCAGACACTTTGTAAATGTCGCCCTTATAACAAAATACAATTTCTTTTCCGTCTGGAGAGATACGTACATCACGCATCCATAGCGGAGTAACCGCCATGGCATGTGCAAAAGTAGTCCCCAGCAACAATGTGCACAATATTTTTTTCCTCATAAGCTAAGTTGTTTTGCAAACAAAGGTAAGGATTCCCGTCAGAAACAGAAAAAAAGTCAGAAATTATTTGGAAGGTATTCATAAAAACGCTTATCTTTGCAGCGTTTTCTGAGGAAAACACCAAGAAGTTTGGACTATGGTGTAATGGTAGCACAACAGGTTTTGGTTCTGTTTGTCCAGGTTCGAATCCTGGTAGTCCAACGTTTTTCAAGACATTTATAGTCAAAAGCCCGCTAAAACGACATTTTAGCGGGCTTTTTTGTTATCCTGACAAATATAAAAAATATTAAAAATTTACTCTCAATAGATTTTATTAATTGGCATATCATTTTTTTTATAAAATAATAAATATATTTACATCGAAAAAACATCTGAAGCAGAATAATAAAAACTTCGGATATATTACAAACCAAATTAACCCAAAATCATAGTAGTATGAAAAAAGGCATTTTTTTCAGAGAGGACTCCGTATGGAGAAAAAGATTATTGCAATCAATACCTGTCATAACAGGGTTATTCGTTGTCGCTAACGGTCATGCAGACCCCATCACAACTATTGATTCGAAACTAATCGTACAACAAACATCTACGATTACAGGTAAAGTTCTGGACAGCAATGGAGAGGCTCTAATTGGTGTAAACGTGCTGGAAAAAGGAACAACCAATGGTACCATCACTGATTTTAATGGAAATTTTACTTTAAATTTATCATCATCTAATTCCACACTGGTATTCTCTTATATCGGCTATGTAAGTCAAGAAATATCAGCAAAAGGTAAAAAAGATTTTACTATAACTCTAAAGGAAGATTCAGAAACATTAGAGGAAGTAGTAGTTGTTGGTTATGGAACACAGAAAAAAGTAAACCTTACAGGTTCTGTTTCTTCTGTTTCAGCTAAAGATATACAAGATGTACCAACCTCAAATACAGCATCCTTGTTACAAGGCCGTATGCCTGGTTTGGTAATAAGCCAAAATGGAGGTCAGGCAGGTAAAGAAGATATGGAAGTTAGAGTACGCGGTGTAGGAACATTTGGAAATAATAACCCGATGGTTTTAATTGACGGAGTTGAAGGAACCCTGTCACAAATGAGTGATATTCCAGCAGCCGACATCGAGAATATTTCTGTTTTAAAAGATGCCGCCTCTGCTGCAATCTATGGTGTACGTGCAGCAAATGGTGTCATTTTAATAACCACAAAAAAAGGAAAAGCCGGAAAAATCTCTGTAAACTACTCAGGTAGCTATACCCTGCAAAAACCAATGTTGCCAACTTATATTGACAGTTATCAATGGGCTTTAATGAAAAACGATGTAGCTCCAGACACTTATGATGCAACAGCATTACAGAAACTCCAAGATGGATCAGATCCGGATCATTATGCTAACACAAACTGGCTTGACGAGGTATTCAGAAATGCAAGTATGCACCAACACCATCTTTCTGTTTCTGGAGGTAACGAACATACCCAATATATGACTTCTATCTCTTATTCTAACCAAGAAGGTATAATGAAGAAAACAGGAGCTGAGAAATTTTCATTCCGCTCTAATGTAGATAGCAATATCGGCCGTTTCAATTTTGGCTTAAACGTTTCAGGAAACAAAAACAATGTTGACCAGCCAGCCTCTATCGCTCCAAGCGGTGAAACAAGTGTCATGCGTTATTTATCATGGTTCTCACGTCCCACAGTTCCTGTAAAATATTCCAACGGTTACTATGGCTATGTAGACGGATCTTTAAAAAATGCAGAATTAGTCAAAAACCCGCTACAATTCATGGAACAAGGATATCGTCTTGACGAAGCCTGGCGTTTTAATGGAAAAGCATATGCAGGTATCGATATTATTGACGGACTAAAATTCAAAACAAGCCTGGCATATGCATTCTACATGAATGCCACTAAAAAATATACGCCCAAAGAACTGGCACGATATGATGCAGAAGGCAATATATTAAAAGCAGCCGGACAAAACAACAGATTAGAAGATTATTATTGGAGAGAAGCTACGTGGACAAATGAAAACATTCTTACATACGACAAAAAATTCGGGCTTCACAATTTAAATGTATTATTAGGGCATTCTCTTATCAGCTACACTCGCTACACAACTACAGCCGGCATAGAAGGCTTTCCTACAGAGAATATTTATGAAATGGATGGAGGATCAAAAAATCCATCAGCAGTAGGTAATAGTGATGAATACAGATTGCAATCATTCTTCGGACGTATCAATTATAGTTACGCTGATAAATACCTTCTTGAAGTAAATGTACGACATGACGGTTCTTCACGTATGCCTAAAAATAACAGATATGCAACCTTCCCTTCTGTATCTGCAGGATGGGTATTTACCAATGAATCATTCATGGAGAATTATCAATGGCTATTCGGTAAACTCCGTTTTTCTTGGGGTAAGTTAGGAAACCAAGAAATTGGCAGCTACGCTTATTTAGCAAGTTTAGGTGCATCGGGAAATTATTATTTTGACCAAAGTAAAGACCCACAAACTGGAATGGTATCCACCTCAATTCCAAATGAAAACATAAAATGGGAAACTACACGTACTTTAAATGTTGCTATTGATTTAGGTTTTCTGAACAACAAAATTCAAACAACTTTTGAATGGTTCGATAAGAAAACCTCTGACATCCTGATGCAATTAGCAATGCCTAATATCTTCTTAGGCTCATTGAGTGCTCCCTACCAGAATGTAGGTACAGTAAGAAATAGAGGTTGGGAATGGAATGTGAATTATAATGACAGTAAAGGAGACTGGAGCTGGTATGCCGGATTTAACTTGTCACATGTGAATAATAAGATTCTTTATATGGGTGGTTTGGATGAACGTATCAGCGGACAAACAATCAACCGGGTAGGTGAGCCTATCGGAGCATATTACGCATACCAGGCTCTTGGTTTATACAGAACAGAAGAAGATTTGAACAGAACTAACTCAAAGGGTGAAGTAATCAAGCAAAATGGTGTTGCTCCTAAATTAGGTGACATCATGTATGCAGACTTAAATGACGATGGAAATATCACTCCTGAAGACAGAACTATTATCGGTAACCCATTCCCTAAATATTCCTATGGTATCAATTTAGGAGCCAGCTGGAAAGGATTCGATCTTTCTACATTCTGGCAAGGAGTAGCAGGCATTTATCGATACAATTGGGAAACAACCACAGATATTCGTGGTAATTTCACAGACAGATGGCTGGATCGTTGGTCTACTGATAATCCTAATGGTAAAATGCCGGCATTAGGCAACACAATGAATGAACAATTCTCATCTTTCTGGCTGGAAAATGCAAGCTATTTAAGATTGAAGAATTTCGAATTCGGCTACACATTCGGCAATCTCCCCAAAATTGGTGTTTCAAAACTACGTATCTACTTCGCAGGAACAAACCTGCTTACATTCACCAAACTTGACAACTGGGATCCAGAAAAAGGAGCTGGTGATACAAGAAATGATAACTATCCAAATGCCAAGTCATTCTCATTCGGTATAAACGTAACCTTTTAACTTATAAATACTACAATTATGAAACTAAAATTTAATCACTTATACAGAGGATTATTATTCTCCGGCTTAATGTTAGCCAATATTTCTTGCTCCGATAGCTTTCTGGAATTGGATAATCCCAATCAAGTATCAGACAATACGTTCTGGCAATCTGAAAGTGATGCCTTAATGGCTCTTGCAGCATGTTATGATGCTTTACAATCCGATCATTTATACGATGACAATGTAGATGGAGGTGGATTCGGTTTCCTTATGCGTGAAACAAGTACCGATAACGGACAGCATACTTGGGGTGACTGGATGCAGGGAAGCACCGTTTCTAAAGGAACTTCCGCAACGACTGACGGATGTTTTTCAAACTATTGGAATGCAAACTATGAACTAATCAAACGTTGCAATCTACTATTATCTAAAATAGATGCTATTCCGATGGAAGACAAGGCTAAAGGTACCATCAAAGCAGAAGCTATCGCATTAAGAGCCTTGGGTTATTGCAACTTGACTTCTTTGTATAGAGATGTACCATACATCACAGCCCCTTTAACTCTTGAAAATCCGGAGGCTCCCAAAGAGCTTAAAAGTACCATTGCAGACAAAGTTTTAGCCGATTTGAAAGCTAATAATCCGAATTTGCCACCAAAGGGAACAGAACAAAAAGGAAGAATGTCACAAGAAGCAGGATATGCAATTATGGGGCGTATGGCATTATTCAATCAAAGATGGGATGACGCCATCGAAGCATATAACAATGTAATTGGTAAAGTTTCTTTATTTAAATCTGGAGATGGTACTGATTATGAAGCCAATTTCAGAGATTTGTTCAAAGAAGATAATGAGACTTGTGATGAGGTTCTTTTAAGTGTACACTACACAGGCCCTGGACTAAAAGAGGGCAGCACTTTTGGAGTCTGTTGGAATGCTCCTTTGAATGCCATTGAAGCTTCAATGAATTTATGTGATGATTTTTATTGTACAGACGGGTTACCTATTGATATATCACCTCTCTTTAATAAAGGCAGCCTTGAAAAAGGTAAGCACACACAAGAGAATCCTGATTATGCGAGATACGAAAACCGTGATCCACGGTTAAAAGCAACATTAATGCTGCCCGGAATGACTTGGAACGGAAAAGAATATACAAATAATTTACCTGCCAAATCTACAGCTTGTATTCTTAAATGGTTTACCCCAGAAAATACAGCTAATGAATATGACGGCAGCCTGGATTATTACATTATTCGTTACGCTGAAGTATTGCTTTCCATGGCAGAAGCTAAGATTGAAAAAAATGCTCCACAGACAGAAGTAACACCATACATCAACGAAGTGCGTGCACGCGTAGGTATGCCTGCTGTAGAAGCTGTAGAAGGAACCAGCCTTTCCCAGGATGAATTAAGAAAAATAGTCCGCCATGAACGCCGTGTAGAATTAGCTTTTGAAGATTTACGTCTGGCAGATTTATACAGATGGGGAGAGTGGGAAAATGCCGTAAAACGTATGCAAAATGATAAAGAATTCTATGGTGATAAATTCTGTGTATATGATTTTAATTATCGTGGAGCACAAGATACAGTCTGGCCTATTCCACAAGGAGAAATAGATACAAACAAGCAACTTGTTCAACACGATGAATGGAAATAACATGCTGAATAAAAAATAGGGTTGTCAATAGACAACTCTATTTTTATCTTTATCAAAGTATAGAATCTTAATAATAACAGTATGAAAAAAACATTGCATATTTTATATTATACCATTATTTCAATACTCATTCCATTACCATGTTTATCAGTTTCGCCTCAAAAAGGAAATATCTTATTTATAGATGAGTTCAACGAAAATTCTATTATACCAGATTCTTCAATATGGAAATTATGTACTTATGGTAATCACACATGGGGACAACATTTCAAGAATGTAGAAGGCTATGAAAATGTGAAAGTAGAAAATGGAGTATTAAAGCTAAAAGTTTCTAAGGATAAAAATTCTTATAAAAATGGAGGGATTCGCACGACGTCAGGATTTCCCTGTAATACCCGGTTGGAAGTCAAAGCTAAATTAACTAAATTAGTAAAAGGGGGATTTCCTGCCATCTGGCAAATGCCAATGGATGCACCACAATGGCCACGTGGTGGCGAAATCGACCTAATGGAATGGGTACAAGGTACTCCAAATGATATATACCAAACTGTACACACTTATTTTATAAATGGAGATAATGGTTCCGCAGGAGCCACTAATCCAAATCGACCTACCAATTTTGATATAACCCAATATCATGTTTATGCAGCAGACAGAACGGAAGAAGCTATAATATTCTACATAGATGGAAAAGAAACATGGAGATATCCTAATCAGCATCTACCAGAAGAAAAAATGCAATATCCATTTTGCCAATACAAATACGATATTATTTTAAATTTCTCACTCGGTGGAGACTTAAACGGGAATCCGACTTGGCCAGGGAAAATCAATGACGATGACTTACCAGGAGAAATGTGGATTGATTGGGTAAAAGTTTCTTCATTATAGCTATTCAAAATAAAGTTTCTTAATTCTTTACGCCTAAACATGACATAAAGCAACTGATATAAAGTAAGTAGAATGCCTGTCACTTCTCATTCCAAATTTTTACAGATACATAATTTCACGCAAACGTAACTGCGTAGCAACTTTTCTGTAATAAAAAACACTGACCTTTGGGCAGACTTTAAAAAAGGAGATTATTATGGAAACAATTGCTGACAAATATACAGTGGAGTGTACTCCCGACGGGGGATATTATGCTTATCTGTGCAATCATGAACAATGTTTTGCATACGGTGAAACAGAAGAAGAGGTCCTGGAAAATCTGGAGATTGCCGCAGAAGAGTTCTACAATGAATTCAGTTCCATATTCTACATGGAAGACATAGCTTGATAGTGTTCCAAAAAACACACATTGTAAATAAATTGCCAATATTTAGTCATTATCAAAAGCCATTTCTGTGGGACGCAGGAATGGCTTTCTTCTTGCTTCGTCTCCTCGCCTGTTGAAACAAGTTATTCATTTAACAGTCATACCCTTGTAATATACATTCCCTTCTTTTGTACAGCATGAAGAAAAACATGAAGCATGAAAGAAAGACCTTATTACCGGACCATTGTGGTGTCGGACATTCATTTGGGAACTACCCATTCGAAAGTAAACCAAATCAGCGATTTTCTTAGTAGAGTGGACTGCGGACGACTGATTCTGAACGGTGACATCATCGACGGATGGCATCTGCAGAAATCCGGCATCAGCAAATGGAAAGCGGAACACACACACTTTTTTAAAATCATCATGAAAATGATGGAAAAACACGGTACAGAAATCATTTATGTACGTGGCAATCATGACGATTTTCTTGACAATCTTGCTCCCCTTCAATTCGCCAACCTGACCATTACAAAAGATTACATACTGGAAAGCAACGGAAAGCATTATTTCGTAACACATGGCGACGTGTTCGATAAGGTAACTACCAGCATGAAATGGCTGGCCAAACTGGGAGATATAGGCTATACACTCCTGCTGTGGCTCAACAGCCAGTACAACCGCTATCGCGTAAGAAAAGGAAAACCTTATTATTCACTTTCACAGGCCATCAAGCAGAAAGTAAAATCTGCCGTATCCTATATTTCTGATTTTGAAAACGTACTGGTAGACTTCGCGAAGAACCGTCAGTGTGAAGGGGTTATCTGTGGCCATATCCACCATCCGGAAAACCGCATGATTGACCAGATACACTACCTGAACTCAGGCGACTGGGTAGAAACCATGTCGGCACTTACTGAAGATGAAAACGGGGAATGGAAAGTAATCTATTACACCGAATTGGAACAGCAGGCTACGAAACCTGAAGAAAATAATGTCATACCGCTAATACCTATCGCATCATGAAAATCTTATTTATCGTTCAGGGAGAAGGAAGAGGACACCTCACGCAAGCCATTTCGATGGAGAAACTGCTTAGAAGCAACGGACACGAAGTGGTAGAAGTGCTCGTCGGAAAAAGTGAATCCAGGCGGCTTCCGGGATTTTTTATCCGAAACATTCAGGCACCTGTCAAACAGTTTATCAGCCCCAATTTCCTGCCTACCCATGCCAACAAACGGGTAAACCTGACACGAAGCATCTTATATAACTTGTTGAAAGTGCCGGAATATGCAGAAAGTATATGCTATATTAACCGGAATATCAAAGAAACCGGTGCAGAACTGGTCATCAATTTCTATGAATTATTAACAGGATTGACTTATTTCTTTTTCCGTCCGGCAGTACCTCAAATCTGTATCGGCCATCAGTACCTGTTCCTTCACAACCAATTCAAATTACCCAAAAAGAACAAATGCAGCCTGTTTTTCCTGAATTTCTTTACGCGACTGACTGCATTGGGGTCCTCACAAAAACTGGCCCTCTCCTTCCGCTCCATGCCGGAAGACAATCATCAGCACATCAGTGTGGTTCCTCCTTTGTTGCGACAAGATGTATTGCAGCAGGAAAGCAAACCAGGTGACTACATCCATGGGTATATGCTGAATGCGGGATTCTCTGAAAATATTCTGAACTGGCATAAAAAACATCCGGATACTCCTCTCCGCTTTTTCTGGGACCATTGGGAAGAAGAACCTGTGAAAAAAATAGACTCCACGCTTTCTTTCTACCAGCTTGACGATATAGAGTTTCTTCGCCAGATGGCAGGTTGCAAAGCATACGCCAGCACGGCAGGATTCGAATCGGTATGCGAAGCCATGTATTTAGGAAAACCCATCCTGATGGTACCAGCCCATATTGAACAAGAGTGTAATGCTTTCGATGCCATGCAGAACGGAGCAGGCATCATCGACCACAATTTTAACTTGAGTAACTTACTGCGTTTTTCTCAGAACTACAAACCAAACCGCCTGTTTGTGGAATGGGTGAAATCGGCAGAATACATCATATTGAATGAAATAGAGCGATTTGCTCCGCAAAATACCCTGCAAGGAATGTATCTGGTAGAGGAGTTTGTGTAAAAAAATCTAAATAATCGTTCTGAAATCATATTGTAACATAAAATCATTTTCTTTGCAAAAAAAGTGATTTTATGGCCACAAGAAATAGAAAAAAAGAAAAGCCTTATTTGGAAAGAGACATCAGTTGGATGTACTTTAACCGCAGAATCCTGCAGGAAGCAACCCGAAGCCATGTGCCATTGCTGGAACGAATGGCCTTTCTTGGCATCTATTCCAACAACTTGGATGAGTTTTTCCGTGTCAGAGTAGCTTCTCAAAGCCGCATTGCTGAGTGCATGGATAAATCGGCTGCCAAGGAAAGAGAAAAAGCAAAAAAACTGCTTAAGCAAATCGGAAAACTGAACGCACGTTACGTAAAGGATTACGAAGAAGCTGTAAGCAGTGTGACAGAGGATCTGAAAAAAGAAAATATTTATCTGGTATCCAATTCGGAGGTTACTCCCGAACAGCTACAGTTCATCCAGTCTTTCTATAAAGAAAAGCTGAATGGACTTATTGTGCCCGTATGGTTCTCAGCTGTTAAGTTATTGGATTACGAAAACGATGAAAATATCTACCTGGCTGTAAAGGTAAGCAAGAACGGCAACAAGCCAATGGCGGACTATGCTTTTCTGGAACTCCCGGTAAATATTTGCGGACGTTTTGTGCAACTACCGGATCATGAAAATAAAAGTTATCTGATGTATCTGGACGACGTCATCCGCTGCTGTCTTCCGCTGGTGTTCGAAGGACTGGGATACGACAAATACGAAGCCTATGCCTTTAAGTTTACCCGCGACGCGGAAATGGAAATTGACAACGACCTGCGCACCGGTACACTTCAAAAGATTTCAAAAGGGGTAAAGAGCCGTAAAAAAGGAGAACCTCTTCGCGTAATATATGATAACAACATGCCGAAAGACCTGTTGAAAAGGGTGTTGAAAAAGCTTGAACTTGACAGTCTGGACACAGTAATTGAAAGCGGACGTTATCAGAACCACAAGGACTTAATGAAATTCCCGGATTGTGGACACAGCAACTTGAAATACCCGAAATGGCCTCCTATCCTGAAAAAAGAACTTGACGGACCGGAAAGTCTGTTGAAAAAGATTCAGGAGAAAGACCGCTTTATCCATGTGCCTTATCATAATTTCGACTCCTTCATCCGTGTGCTTCAGGAAGCAGCTGTCAGCAAGCAGGTTACAAGTATTAAAATTACGCTTTACCGTCTGGCTAAAGAATCAAAGGTAGTAAAAGCCCTTATCGGAGCTGCCCGCAACGGAAAGAAGGTAACCGTAGTCATTGAATTATTGGCTCGTTTCGACGAAGCGTCCAACATCAACTGGTCAAAGAAAATGCAGGATGCCGGCATCAAGGTGATTTTCGGTGTAGAAGGCTTGAAGGTTCACTCCAAGATTACACACATTGAGATGAAAAGCGGACCGGATATTGCTTGTATCAGCACCGGAAACTTCCACGAAGGAAACGCCAAGATGTACACAGACTGTATGCTGATGACAGCTTATCCCAAAATCGTGAAGGATGTAAATCAGGTGTTCGAATTCATTGAACGTCCTTACACTCAGATACGGTTCAAGGAGCTGCTTGTTTCACCTAATGAGATGAAAAACAAGTTTGTGACATTAATCAACAATGAAATAAAGAACAAGAAAGCCGGAAAACCTGCTTACATCAAAATCAAGATCAATCACATCACCGACCCGATTATGGTAGAAAAACTGTATGAAGCTTCGGAAGCAGGCGTAGATATTGACCTGGTAGTACGTGGCAACTGTTCACTGATTACCAATGTACCCGATGTCAGCACGCACATCCGGATTCATGGCATCATCGACCGCTATCTGGAGCATTCACGCATTTTCATCTTTGCCAACGGAGGAGAAGAAAAGATATACTTAGGTTCTGCCGACTGGATGCCTCGCAACCTGGATCACCGCATCGAAGTGATTACTCCGGTCTACGATCCGGCCATCAAGGGAGAAATGAAACGCATTGTAGAATACGGCCTGAAGGATACCCTGCAGGGACGGAGAGTAGACGGGGCAGGCGACAATCTGTTCTGGAGTGAAGAAACGGAAGAAGCTCCTTTCCGCTCACAGGAAGCGCTCTACAATTATTACCTGGCCGAAAATGAACAATAACTTAAATGTGATATTATGGACAATATGCTAAAAGACTGCAAGACGTACTATGGAGCCATTGATATTGGTTCGAATGCAGTGAGATTGCTCATCAAATGTGTAGAAGAAGACGAACAAGGAAAGGTTTTCTTTTCAAAAGTGCTTCTTTTGCGTGTCCCTCTGCGTCTGGGATTTGACGTATTTGCAATGGGAAAAATTTCCGAAACCAAGGAAAAGAATATGCTCCGTCTGATGAAGGTATTCCATCACCTGATGAAAATCTACGATGTGGAAGACTATCGTGCATGTGCCACCTCTGCCATGCGTGATGCAAAGAACGGAAAAGATATTATCAAACGCATCAAAAAGAAAACGGGAATCCGCATTGAAATCATTGACGGACAGGAAGAAGCCAAAATGATATACAACAACCACATTGAATGCATGGAAGACTGTAACGGAAACTATATGTATGTGGATGTGGGTGGAGGTAGTACCGAAATCAACTTGCTTTCACAAGGAGAACTCGTATGCAGCCGTTCGTACAACATCGGTACAGTACGTATTCTGAACAATGCCGTAAAGGAAACTGAATGGGAACGGTTGAAAAAGGATATGCAGGAACTGGCTATTTCTTACCCCGGTACGAACATCATCGGTTCGGGTGGAAACATCAACAAACTTTATCGTCTGGCGGAAAAGAAAGACAAGAAAAAGCAACGAATTACGGTGGAAGTACTGCACAAACTGCATGAAAGCCTGAACAAGCTATCTGTAGAAGAACGAATGGAAAAATACCAGCTCAAACCCGACCGGGCTGACGTAATCGTTCCGGCTGGCAATATATTCCTGACCATTGCAGACATTATTCATGCTACGCATATTTATGTACCTGTAATCGGACTTGCCGACGGTATCATCGACGGACTGTACGCCAGTCACCTGGAAGAGAAACAGAAGATTTTAGGCATTCTTCCAAGTAAAAAAGATGCTTCGGACACACCTGAAGATGCGGAAGAATAATTCTTATTTTTCTGATAATAAAAACCGCTTTATGAGCAAATTTCTCATAAAGCGGTTTTTTATTATTCACAACCTGTTTATAAACTATTATTTCACATAAACATGTTGTATTTCAAGAATATACATCTTATGTAAATTACCATGTCCTTCACCATACCAACGGTTTATTAACAGCTTATCCACAAACTTATCCTCCTGAATCATGTCTGCATATAATTTTTTGCACACCAAAACCAGACGTGCCTGTTCGTACGAAATGGTTCCATCTTCCATTACATAAGGTTTCAAGCCTGAAGCAGCTACTTTATCCATATCCCGGCCTGATTTGGAACCACAGATTTTATGTACCTCTTTATGCTCTTCTCCTAAAAAAGACAAGGTCAGCTTATCTCCTTCTTCGATAAACTCGTATGTATAACGTTCCGGACGAATAAAGATGAAAGCAACTGGCTTTCCCCATAAAATACCGGTTCCTCCCCAACTGGCGGTCATCATGTTAAACTTTTCCTGCGTACCGGCTGTCACCAGCATCCACTCTTTGCCAATGGCATCAAACATGTTGTCCTGCAATTCAGACACACTAATTTCCTTCATATCCATTCATATTTAGTTTCTGCAAAACTAAATATTTTTCCTCTTTCCGCCTTTCCCCTTTTTTTATTTTTTAAGCCGAATTAAAATCCTATCCCCTCAAAATATCTTTTCCTATCTCGGCCTTTTAAAGTATCTTTGCAAGGAATATCATTAACTAAAAAAGAAAGGACTGAACCGTGGCAAAAGACAATGAGGTTGTACTGACCCCGATGATGAAGCAATATTTCGACTTGAAAGCAAAACATCCGGATGCCATCATGCTATTCAGGTGTGGCGACTTTTATGAAACTTACTCGGAAGATGCTGTAGCAGCTGCTGAGATTTTAGGAATCACCTTGACAAAACGTGCCAACGGTCAAAGCAAAACGGTGGAGATGGCGGGTTTCCCCCATCATGCACTCGATACCTACCTGCCTAAACTGATTCGTGCGGGACGAAGAGTCGCTATCTGCGACCAGCTGGAAGATCCGAAGACAACTAAAAAGCTTGTCAAACGCGGAATTACGGAACTGGTCACACCGGGAGTAGCCATCAACGACAATGTGCTTTCTTACAAGGAAAACAACTTCTTGGCTGCCGTGTATTTCGGAAAAACAGCTTGTGGTATATCTTTCCTGGATATTTCTACCGGTGAATTTCTTACCGCCGAAGGACCTACTGACTATATCGACAAACTATTGAATAACTTTGCGCCCAAAGAAGTGCTTTTTGAACGCGGAAAGAAACCCATGTTCGAAGGAAACTTCGGCAGCAAATTCTTTACGTTCGAACTGGAAGACTGGGTATTCAATGAAACGTCTGCAAAGGAAAAGTTACTGAAGCATTTCGAAACCAAAAACCTCAAAGGTTTCGGAGTGGAAAATCTTCATAACGGCATCATTGCTTCCGGAGCCATCCTGCAGTATCTTGACATGACCCAGCACTACCAGATTGGACACATCACTTCTTTGTCACGCATTGAAGAGGACCGCTTCGTACGCCTGGATAAATTTACGGTACGCAGTCTGGAACTTGTGGGCAGCATGAATGAAGGCGGTACCTGCCTGCTGGATATTATCGACCACACCATCAGCCCGATGGGAGCCAGAATGCTGAAACGCTGGATTGTATTCCCGTTGAAAGAAATCAAACCTATCAACGAACGTCTGGATGTGGTGGAATTCTTTTTCCGAGAGCCGGAGTTCAAAGAATTCGTTGAAGAGAAACTTCATCTGATTGGCGATTTGGAGCGTATTTGTTCCAAAGCTGCCGTAGGACGTATTTCTCCTCGAGAAGTCGTACAGCTGAAAACAGCCTTACAAGCTATCGAGCCCATCAAAAATGCCTGCCTGAATGCAGATAACGAGAGCTTGCGCCGTATCGGTGAGCAACTCAACCTGTGCGCATCCATTCGTGATAAAATAGCCAAAGAAATTCAGAATGATCCTCCCCTGCTGGTCAACAAAGGAGGCGTGATTGCCGACGGAGTAAATGCCGAACTGGACGAACTTCGTAAAATTGCGTATTCCGGAAAAGATTATCTGTTGCAGATACAGCAGAGAGAAAGCGAACTGACCGGCATTCCCAGCCTGAAGATTGCCTATAACAACGTATTCGGATATTATATCGAAGTACGTAACACCCACAAGGATAAAGTTCCCGCAGAATGGATTCGTAAGCAGACACTGGTCAATGCGGAACGTTACATTACTCAGGAACTGAAAGAATACGAAGAAAAGATTCTGGGAGCAGAAGACAAGATTCTGATTCTGGAAACCAAGTTATACAACGAACTGGTTTGTGAACTGGCCGAATTTATTCCTGCCATCCAAATCAATGCCACACAGATAGCCCGCCTGGACTGCCTGCTGTCATTTGCCAACGTGGCTCGTGCCAATAAATACATCCGTCCGAATGTAGTGGACGATGATGTGCTTGACATTCGTCAGGGACGTCATCCGGTGATTGAGAAACAATTGCCACCGGGAGAAAAGTACATCGCCAACGATGTGTATCTCGACACGGAAGAGCAGCAAATCATCATTATCACCGGACCGAACATGGCCGGTAAGTCGGCTTTGCTCCGACAGACTGCCCTCATCACCCTGATGGCGCAGATTGGATGCTTTGTCCCTGCCGAAAGTGCGCACATCGGCCTTGTAGATAAAATTTTTACCCGTGTAGGTGCCAGCGACAACATTTCTGTAGGAGAATCTACGTTCATGGTCGAAATGAACGAGGCAGCCAATATCCTCAACAACATTTCTCCGAGAAGCCTGGTGCTTTTTGATGAATTAGGAAGAGGAACTTCCACCTACGACGGTATTTCCATTGCATGGGCTATCGTGGAGCATATTCATGAGCACAAGAAAGCCCGCGCACGTACCCTTTTTGCAACGCACTACCATGAACTGAACGACATGGAAGCTCAGTTCAAACGCATAAAGAATTACAACGTATCGGTCAAAGAAGTGGACAACAAAGTCATTTTCCTTCGTAAGCTGGAAAGAGGCGGAAGTGCACACTCCTTTGGTATCCACGTAGCCAAGATGGCCGGTATGCCGAAATCCATTGTCAAACGTGCCGACGAAATATTACATCAGTTGGAAGCGGAAAACCGTCAGGAAGGTATTTCAGCCAAAGGACAGCCCAGTAAACAGGCTGCATCCGACGGAATACAGCTCAGTTTCTTTCAGTTGGATGACCCCGTACTCTGCCAGATCAGGGATGAGATTCTGAACCTGGATGTAAACAACCTGACACCGCTGGAAGCTCTGAACAAACTGAATGACATCAAAAAAATTGTAAGAGGAAGATAATTTGTAACGCTTATGTCAACCATTATTTATCCGGCCCCTATATTCGGCCCCGTCCATAGCCGCCGACTCGGCGTATCCCTCGGAATCAACCTGCTTCCGGGAGACGGTAAATTTTGTACATTCGACTGCATCTATTGCGAATGTGGATACAACAAGGATTTCCGTCCCAAACAAAAGGTACAGACACGTGAAGCCGTACGTGAAGCACTCGAAAAGCGTCTGGCCGAGATGAAAGAAAACGGTCCTTTTCCAGATGTACTGACTTTTGCCGGCAACGGAGAGCCGACTGCCAATCCTTATTTTCCAGAGATTATTGAAGATACACTGGCCCTGCGCGACAAATATTTCCCCAATGCCAAAGTCAGCGTACTGAGCAATGCTACTCTTATCCACAACCCGAAAGTGTTTGCCGCACTTAACAAAATAGACAACAACATTCTGAAACTGGATACCGTGGACATGGACTACATCCGGGCAGTGGACCGTCCTACCGGACACTATGAGGTAGAAAACATCATTGAAGGCTTGAAAGCATTCAAAGGAAACCTGATTATTCAGACTATTTTCATGAAAGGTACCACAGAAGACGGAAAAGATGTGGATAACACCTCCGATAAATACGTACTTCCCTGGCTGGAAGTGGTCAAGCAAATAAATCCCCGCCAGGTAATGATTTATACCATCGATAGGGAAACTCCCGACCAAAAGCTTAAAAAAGCGACTAAGGAAGAATTAGACCGCATAGCAAGACTCGTAGAAGAAGCAGGTATCAAAGCCAGTGCTTCGTATTAAAAAACAACAGCGTGTACGAATTTCCTGGTGAGTTCGTACACGCTGTAATTTTTTTAATATGACTTATTCAGGACTTTTCTTCTATCTTGGAATGATAGCTCTCATAAGAGTCCCATTTCGCTTTATAGGCCTCCAATTTACCTGAAGGAACCATTATTTTCAGTATACTCTCCTTAAATGGAAATGGATTACCTGTAAGTTCCGGAGCTTCTTCTCCCTCAAAAGTAATTGTTTCTACAGTAGAGTTTGTTCTTAACGACTGGTCTCCCACTTTCTTCACCGATTTAGGAAGGATTATTTCTTTCAACTTTCTGCAACCTACAAAAGTCCATCCTTGAACTTCAGAAAGACTTTGAGGAAATGCAAAGGAAGTCAAAGACGTACAATTCTGAAACGCTCCTATTTCTACCATACAATCAGCTGTTTTCATTTCCCCCACATAGGCAACTTTAGTTAATTGTTCACAGTCACTGAAGGCCTGATAACCTATTCGCTGCATATTATTCGAAAGAGTTACATTAGTTGTATTTACAACCGATTATTACTCAATATTTTATAGATAATAAGTCAGAAATATGGTTGTTATTTTTAATTGCACATTCTAAAAGGTGAAGATTTAACGCTTTTATTGATTATTAACTCAAAAAGGACATCAACTTGGGTCGTTTCTTCTCTTTTCCTTGCTATTCGTTTCCGATATTCCACTTTTGTTTTGGTCTATCTCATATGTACTGCAAAGGTATTGATTTTTGTTTGATATTGCTCCTTGCTTGCTCCTTGTCGTAGATTAATTTTCACACAGGAATTTTTGTTCTCTTTCTATAGGGGCTTGAAACAATCCATTTATTGGAAACAATTAAAGACGGAGCTGGTTTGCCCCAGTGCTTTTTAAGAAACAGGGCAATTATTTTATCTCCACAAAGGCTCTTGTTCCCAATTATGAGGAAAGCCTAATAAACGAGTTCTTACTGATGGGTATTTCGATAAAAGCTGCTTGAAATCTGCAACAAAAGTGTTGCCCATAGAAATGGAGTTAAGCCAATACACCACATAGCAGAGTTGCGGATAAAGTGTTTGTTCACGGAACGAGAAATCCGTAATCCATGTGTTTGGCATACGCATAGGCATCATTGGCTTGACAGGAAAGACCCGATTTGACAGTCTTGAATGATGGGCGCAGCAATTACGAAGTACGGGTCTGGGTACGGATTAAAAGGCTAAGTGATTATTTCCAGTCATTTAGCCTTTTTAATTATCTAATTTTTCCCCACATTTTCCCCACAGCTGTCTATTTATATATTTTTAATATTATTTTTCCGTAAAGTTATGTACCTTTGTCGGCAAATAAAGATATTCTCGTCAAACAAATATAAATAATATAAACATGGAAAAAAACAGAAAAAAACAAATCGTAGTTTTGAGTATAGCTTTAGTTTGCATTTTCATCTTGGTATTTTCATTGTTCCATAAATCAGCGACAAAAGATAGCGCAAATCCTCCTTTAACAAATGTTTTGACTGATAGCATTTCTCAAATTGTCTCAGCTTGTCCTGGCGAAATTGGTGTGGCGGTTATTGTTAATAACAGAGATACGGTTAAGGTCAATAATAAGAGTGTTTATCCTATGATGAGTGTGTTTAAGGTTCATCAGGCATTAGCTCTTTGTAATGACTTTGACAATAAAGGAATTTCACTTGATACCTTAGTAAATATAAATAGGGATAAACTTGACCCAAAGACTTGGAGTCCTATGCTGAAAGATTATTCAGGGCCAGTCATATCATTGACAGTGAGAGATTTGCTGCGTTATACTCTTACTCAGAGTGACAACAATGCAAGCAACCTTATGTTTAAGGATATGGTTAATGTCGCTCAAACAGATAGTTTTATAGCCACACTCATTCCTCGTTCAAGTTTTCAGATAGCTTATACGGAAGAGGAAATGTCGGCTGACCATAACAAGGCTTACTCTAACTATACATCTCCTCTTGGTGCTGCAATGTTGATGAATCGTTTGTTTACTGAAGGTCTTATCGATGATGAGAAACAAAGTTTCATTAAGAATACGTTAAAAGAATGCAAAACAGGTGTAGATAGGATAGCAGCTCCACTTCTTGATAAAGAAGGGGTTGTTATAGCGCATAAGACAGGTTCAGGTGATGTTAATGAAAATGGTGTTCTTGCAGCTCACAATGATGTTGCCTATATATGTCTGCCTAATAATATCAGTTATACCTTAGCGGTATTTGTTAAGGATTTCAAGGGAAATGAATCACAAGCGTCACAATATGTTGCGCATATATCAGCTGTAGTATATTCTTTATTAATGCAAACTTCAGTAAAATCTTAAACTGCACTTGCTTTGATAATTAATGATAAACAATCTAAAAGCACTCTAATCGTTATCGGAGTGCTTTTAGATTACTAATCAAATTGCTTCTATTATAATTTGAATCCTCTACTTTTTCTTTCTTCCTGTTGCGGCACTCTTGCTCCATATCTAAGCCTGTGCCATTGCTCCCTGAACCAGTCGGCAATCGGCTTCCTGTTTA
>OGFT01000037.1_pt1 | contig 86332 bp, 83 predicted proteins | sample 1571021 | NCBI WGS metagenome assembly OGFT01 (sample SAMEA2582029, study PRJEB24529) | metagenome | biome: Human gut stool | place: China | collected 2011 | reverse complement strand
GTTGTAGTTGTAAGGCCGTGCTTCCGAAAGGAATGCGCGGCTTATTTTCGTTTATAGTCATCAGAAATAACGGGGCTTATGGCTGGACGAATTCCACGTGTATTTATTAGCGATCTGCTTGCCAGAACCGACATCGTCGATCTGATCGATGCGCGGGTAAAGCTGAAAAAGCAGGGCAAAAATTTTCACGCGTGCTGTCCGTTCCATAACGAAAAAACCCCCTCTTTCACCGTCAACGGTGAAAAACAGTTTTACCACTGCTTCGGCTGCGGGGCGCACGGCAATGCTATCGACTTCCTGATGAACTACGACAAGCTCGAGTTCGTGGAAACGGTCGAAGAGCTGGCCGCCATGCACAACCTCGAAGTGCCTTATGAAGCAGGCAACGGACCCAGCCAGATAGAGCGCCATCAACGGCAGAACCTCTACCAGTTACTGGATGGTCTGAATGCGTTTTATCAACAGTCTCTGATGCAGCCCGCCGCCGATCCTGCGCGCCAGTACCTGGCGAAACGGGGGTTAAGCAGCGAGGTGATTACGCGCTTTGCCATCGGCTATGCTCCCCCAGGTTGGGATAACGTTTTAAAACGGTTTGGCGGCAATCAGGAAAACCGCCAATCGCTTATTGATGCCGGCATGCTGGTCACCAACGATCAGGGACGCAGTTACGACCGCTTCCGCGAACGGGTGATGTTCCCCATCCGCGATAAGCGAGGCCGGGTGATTGGGTTTGGCGGACGGGTGCTGGGCGATGCCCTGCCGAAGTATCTGAACTCCCCGGAAACCGACATATTCCATAAAGGCCGCCAGCTGTATGGCCTGTATGAAGCGCAGCAGGATAACCCCGAACCACCGCGTTTGCTGGTTGTCGAAGGGTATATGGACGTCGTGGCGCTGGCGCAGTACGACATTAATTATGCCGTGGCCTCGCTGGGTACCTCGACCACGGCCGACCATATCCAGCTGCTGTTCCGGGTGACGAATAACGTCATCTGCTGCTACGACGGCGACCGGGCCGGCCGCGATGCCGCCTGGCGCGCGCTGGAGACGGCGCTGCCGTACATGACCGATGGTCGCCAGCTACGCTTTATGTTTCTGCCTGACGGCGAAGACCCGGATACGCTGGTGCGTAAAGAGGGCAAAGCGGCGTTCGAGGCGCGGATGGAGCAGGCTCAGCCGCTCTCCACGTTCTTGTTTAACAGCCTGCTGCCGCAGGTCGATCTGAGTACTCCGGACGGGCGCGCGCAGCTGAGCACGCTGGCGCTGCCGCTGATAACCCAGGTCCCGGGCGAAACGCTGCGCATCTATTTGCGTCAGGAGTTGGGCAATAAGCTGGGCATTTTAGATGACGCGCAGCTTGAACGATTAATGCCAAAACAGGCGGAAAATGGCGCGCCGCGTCCCGCACCGCAGCTAAAACGCACGACCATGCGTATACTGATAGGACTGCTGGTGCAAAACCCGGATCTGGCGCCGTTAGTCCCGCCGCTGGAGGGACTGGACTCGCGCAAAATGCCGGGACTGAGCCTGTTCAGCGAACTGGTGAAGAGCTGTCTGGCGCAGCCTGGTCTGACAACCGGGCAACTTTTAGAGCAATATCGCGGCACAAAAGAGGCGGCAACCCTTGAAAAACTGTCGATGTGGGACGATATAGCAGATAAAGACATCGCTGAACAAACCTTCACCGACTCGCTCAACCATATGTTTGATTCACTGCTGGAACTGCGACAGGAAGAGTTGATAGCTCGCGATCGCACACACGGTTTAAGCAGTGAAGAACGCCGGGAGCTCTGGACCATCAGCCAGGAGCTGGCGAAAAAATAAATGACAGACAATATCCTTCACGTTGTATCAAAGCAGTAAGAAAACGCAGAACAACGTGAAGGAAAAGTATTTAACGGCTTAAGTGCCGAGTATCGATCGGGAAGCCCCCGACAGCCGCGCAGAGGCGCAGCGGCAATAATATAAGTACGCCCTCGCTTTAAATGTCGACAGCCCGTCTGCCGACACCAATCAAACGAATTAAGTGTGGATACCGTCTTATGGAGCAAAACCCGCAGTCACAGCTGAAGCTTCTTGTCCAACGTGGTAAGGAGCAAGGCTATCTGACCTATGCCGAGGTCAATGACCATCTGCCGGAAGATATCGTCGATTCCGATCAGATCGAAGACATCATCCAAATGATCAACGACATGGGTATTCAGGTGATGGAAGAAGCACCGGATGCCGATGATCTGATGCTTGCCGAAAACACCGCGGATGAAGATGCTGCCGAAGCCGCCGCGCAGGTGCTCTCCAGCGTGGAATCCGAAATCGGGCGCACGACCGACCCGGTGCGTATGTACATGCGTGAAATGGGTACCGTAGAGCTGCTGACCCGTGAAGGCGAAATTGACATCGCCAAACGCATCGAAGACGGCATCAATCAGGTGCAGTGCTCCGTTGCCGAATATCCGGAAGCGATCACCTACCTGCTTGAGCAGTACGACCGCGTTGAAGCGGAAGAAGCCCGTCTGTCCGATCTGATCACCGGTTTCGTCGATCCGAACGCCGAAGAAGATATGGCGCCAACCGCCACCCACGTTGGCTCCGAGCTGTCTCAGGAAGAGATGGATGACGACGAAGACGAAGACGAAGATGAAGACGCCGACGACAACAGCGATGACGACAACAGCATCGACCCAGAGCTGGCCCGTGAGAAATTCGCCGAGCTGCGTACCCAGTACGAGCTGACGCGCGACACCATCAAAGCCAAAGGTCGTAGCCATGCCGCCGCCCAGGAAGAGATCCTGAAGCTGTCTGAAGTCTTCAAGCAGTTCCGCCTGGTGCCGAAGCAGTTCGATTACCTGGTCAACAGCATGCGCAGCATGATGGATCGCGTTCGTACTCAGGAACGTATCATCATGAAGCTGTGCGTTGAGCAGTGCAAAATGCCGAAGAAAAACTTCATCACCCTGTTCACCGGCAACGAAACCAGCGAAACCTGGTTCAACGCCGCGGTGGCAATGAACAAGCCGTGGTCTGAGAAGCTGCTGGAAGTGAAAGAAGATGTGCAGCGCGGCCTGCAGAAGCTGCAGCAGATTGAAGAAGAGACCGGCCTGACCATCGAGCAGGTTAAAGATATCAACCGTCGCATGTCCATCGGCGAAGCGAAAGCCCGTCGTGCGAAGAAAGAGATGGTTGAAGCGAACCTGCGTCTGGTTATCTCTATCGCCAAGAAATACACCAACCGCGGTCTGCAGTTCCTCGACCTGATTCAGGAAGGCAACATCGGTCTGATGAAAGCGGTCGATAAGTTCGAATACCGTCGCGGCTACAAGTTCTCGACCTACGCCACCTGGTGGATCCGTCAGGCCATCACCCGCTCTATCGCGGACCAGGCGCGCACCATCCGTATTCCGGTGCATATGATTGAGACCATTAACAAGCTCAACCGTATCTCCCGTCAGATGCTGCAGGAGATGGGCCGTGAACCGACCCCGGAAGAGCTGGCTGAGCGTATGCTGATGCCGGAAGACAAAATCCGTAAAGTGCTGAAGATCGCCAAAGAGCCTATCTCCATGGAAACGCCGATCGGCGACGATGAAGATTCGCATCTGGGGGATTTCATCGAGGATACCACCCTCGAGCTGCCGCTGGATTCTGCGACCACCGAAAGCCTGCGTGCGGCAACGCACGACGTGCTGGCTGGCCTGACCGCGCGTGAAGCAAAAGTTCTGCGTATGCGTTTCGGTATCGATATGAACACCGACCACACGCTGGAAGAAGTGGGTAAACAGTTCGACGTTACCCGCGAACGTATCCGTCAGATCGAAGCGAAGGCGCTGCGTAAACTGCGCCACCCGAGCCGTTCTGAAGTGCTGCGTAGCTTCCTCGACGATTAATCGTCGAGGGGCATCGTCTACAGCCTGTTAAAAAGCTCCCTGCGGGGAGCTTTTTTTATGGCGTTCAGGTGGCCATCCCGGGAAAGTCGCCTCTCTCCGCTACTGGCCGCGGGTTGCCAGGGCATCGTCCAATTCACGATAGGCCACCACCAGCTTATCGAGCGTCGCCCGGTTTAAGCCGCTGGGATTAGGCAGCACCCACACCTGGGTCGTCCCGATGGTCATGGCCTGTTTCCCCCACTTCGCGCCGCGCTGGTTAAAGGCCAGCTCGAAGGCCTGCTTGCCGAGCACCGCCAGCGCCTGCGGCTGATACTCCTCAATCTTCCGCACCAGCTCACGGCCGCCGCTGCGTAACTCCTGCAAGGCGACCTCGCTGGCCTGCACCGTCGGACGCTCTACCAGCATGGTGATGCCGCAGCGCGTATCCAGCAGCTGCAGCTCCTCTTCCGGCCTGAGCTGCCGATCGGTGAACCCGGCCTGATGGATGACCTTCCAGAAGCGATTGCCAGGATGGGCAAAATGAAAGCCGGTATGGGCGGAGGACTTCCCCGGGTTGATACCGCAAAAGACAACGCGCAGGCCCGGCGCAAGGATATCGCTAATCATGTTTTCTCCGGCTGTATGGCTAAAACATGATTATAAAGGATTGAAAATGCATTGTTTATAAAAACAGCAGCTGCGCGCTTTACGCTGGATTGCAATCGCCAGTTACTTTATAATCCCTCGCCACGGCCCCTTAGCTCAGTGGTTAGAGCAGGCGACTCATAATCGCTTGGTCGTTGGTTCAAACCCAACAGGGGCCACCAAATTTTATTAGTAAATACATACAGTTAAGCCACTTTCACGAGTGGCTTTTTTGTTGTCTCGTTTTCGAGTGGCGATAAAATGGCGGTGGATTTTTTACCGCCATTTTGCTGAGGGCATAAAAAAACCCGCACGCGGCGGGCATTTAGCGGGAATTTATTAGAGCCACAATGGCCGCTGACCACCGACAGTCGGGTGCGGCGGTGCCGGGTCAATGGCTCCCGGAGTAACAATAAAGCGCTCTATCGTTTCCATTGTCACAAACGTGCAACTACAGTTGATGTTCTGGCACTGGTGGTAGCGTTCTTTCGTATTCTCGGTTAGATAGCGGCTTGTTCGCGCATGTGCGGCATGATGGCACTTCGGACAATGAAACATAACCCACCCCTCACTCTCAATTCGTGAATCAATGATAATCATAAATTCACTTTTTGTGAATGAATTTTATTCATTATCCGACTCATCACTGTACTCCACATCTGAAAGCTTAACCTCAAGCTCTAAGCCTGTCGTGTAGCCGCCATTATTCAGATTGTGAGTCACCTTACTGATTAACCAAGATTGCTCGTCTATGACGCGCTTAAAGCCTGACACGCGCACAGGTGTCTCAGGGAATAAATCAGCCCGCCCGAGCGCCAGCGTAATTGAAAACTCCGCAACGCCTCGCTGCAGTTTATCCCACTTAGCCTGAGCGGCGCGCATCGCCTGCGCTTTTGAAGCGTAGACCGTCGTCAGCGCCAGCACATTATCAGCCTCACCGGCCATATACTCCCCCTCGCGGGCTTTCTGCTCTTTTTTAGCCTTTGTCTTTTTGCTAACCGGCTTTGCTTTCGGGTGCTCCAGTGCTCGAAGGTGTTTTTCTTTTGGCTTACGTTTCAGTGTTACTTTCTGCTTTTGCGGCTTCGGGTCTTTTGTATGCAACCATTTTGCCGTTACGCCGGTATAGGCCCCTCGGTCAGCAATGGCAAACTGATGACGGTCACCATCGCTGCGGGTTAATGTCATTTGCGGGACGGGTTTGCCGCTGGCCGTCATCGCACTGCCAGCTTTCAGAAACAGCAATTTTCCCGCTTTCACTGATACTGCCGCCCCGTTGCGGTCGGCGAGGCGGGTCAGAAACACCGCGTCGGATTCTTGTGACTGGTCAATATGTGGTACCGGGATTTGTTTCAGCGAATCCGCAACGCTGGCCGTCAGTTTATTGCGCTTTGCGATGGTGCTGACCAGTTCGCCGAGTGTGGTATCGTGCCATGATTCCTCGCGCCGAGAATTGAGCGTTCCGCGAAAGTCAGCGCTGCGCGCTCGGATGGTCAGAGCATCAGGCGTACCCCGATGCTCAATCTCATCGACGGTGAAATCGCCTTTATTCAGAAGTGCCGAGCCCTGCCAGCCAAGCCACAGCGTCAGCACCGCCCCGCGCAGGGGTAACTCGACTTTGCCGTCGGTGTCGTCGAGCTCAATGTCGAGCTGGTCAGCCTCAAAACCCCGGTTGTCGGTCATGGTGAGAGAAATCAGCCGGTCACTAAAATTGCTGGTAATGTCCTGGCTGTTCATCGTCAGCATAAATGCCGGTGCAAGGCTGGCACCGGCGTCAATGGTCATGCCCGTAATCATGCGGTCAACCCTCCGAGCGCACCCTGCAGCTTATCAGTCAGATTACCGGCAGAGCCGAGAAGCTCGCTGGCCTGCTTATTCAGGTCGCCAAACATTGCCGTCAGTGATTCGTCGACCCGTTTCAGCGAAAGCGTGAAATCAATCTTTCTGGCCGCGCCATCGCTGAAAAACTCGGTATGCGTGGTCGACACCTTATCGACGATATACATCCCAAAGATATTGCCGGTTCCCTCAATTAGCGGCCATGCTCTACCCTCGTCAGCCATCAGCTCAACAGCCAACAAGGATATACGACCGCCGGTAATAGCAGGGTAAAGCGTACCGGCAAGCTGGATCGAATTTTCTCCCTCGCCGAGAAACTGATATACAGGCGGTTTGCCTACCCGGTCGTTAGACGCCCATCGATAATCCTTCGAGTGCTGCATCGACTGATAAGGCAGGGTACGGCGTTCAAATACAAACATGCCAAGAGCAAGCATCATCGTTTAATTCTCCCTTAGTCGTGGCTCATGCTGGCGCGCTGACGCGCACGCTTTTCGCGCTCAATTTGTTCGAGCGTGTCGCGTAGCTGGCGGTCGAGCTGATGCCCCGGCGCAACACCGCCCGGGAGCGTAATGTTGTATTCGCTTTTGCTCTGGTCGATGTAAGAGCGTCCCGCCGGTGCGGTAACTGGCTGATAAGCCTGATACCCGCCATAGGTGCTGGTCGCCGGAATGTAGGAATTACCCTGCGTGGCGGCGTTAGTTTTGGCGGCAGTCTGGTCGAGACTGTCCGATTCTTTGTTGATGATGCCGAGCTTTTCGAGAAGCCAGTCGACCCCGCTGCGCAGTTTATTGAAGACATTAAGCGGAGCCATTAACGCAGAGGCCAGCGCCTGACCAAACATGACACCGACATTTTTACAGCTATCAAGCGTCTCCTGCGTTGCCCTGACTGGTGCAATCAGGTCTTTAAACCACTGCCAGACGCCGCGCAGTTTCTCACCGAGGCCGTCAAAAATAGGTGCCAGTGGAGCGAACATTTCACCGACCGGAACAAAGGCGCTCATGATGCCCTCAATCACTCCCGAGAAAAACGCACTAATGGGCTCCCAATATTTACGGATAAGCAGCGCACCGGCCACAATAGCCGCACCGACGGCTACTATCGGCAAAGTAATTGCGCCGAGTGCGGTCACAATGGCACTACCGGCAACAGTAAAGACCGTACCCAACACGCCAGCAGCGGCGATAATGGCGTTAATCCCCATGACAACCGGCCACGCAACGAGACCAATGCCGCCGATGATTCCAATCAGAGCAAGCGCGCCACCGGCAATAATGCCGATAGTTGTCGCCAGACCTTTGTTTTTCTGGATCCAGCCGTCGAGCTTTAACACGTATTGTGTAGCGGTTTGGGTGAGTTTGCGCAGCGAGCCCTCTTGCTGGTCAAAAAGGTCAGTACCTACTGCCTCATAGGCCGACTGGAACTCTTTGAAGTCGCCGCCGAGGTTCTCCTGCATGACCTTAACGAGCTCCGCCGTTTTTCCGTCCGAGGCTTTAAGCGTAGCGGTTAGCTGGTCGAGCTTGCCGGTTGATGCGGCAGTCATCAGGACCGCTGCAGATGAACTTGCCTCTTCGCCGAAAATGGCTTTCATGTATTCAGAGCGCTGACCGGTACCAAGTTTATTTTTCTCAAAACTCGCCTGCATTTCTTTCAGAATACTGAAAATAGGCCGGGTGTTACCCTTGCTGTCCGCCGTTTTGACGCCGAGTTCCTTGATGGCGTCATAAGCCTTGCCGGTTGGAGCCTGTAAACGACTGAGCACGGCACGGCTTCCGGTGCCTGCCATCGAGCCGGTGATTTTGGCGTCGTGCAGCGCACCAACCATCGCCGCTGCCTGCTCGATACTCACTCCGGCGTTTTTCGCCACCGGCGCGACGTAGGTCAGCGAGTCACTCAGGCCGTCAAAGTCTGCGGCGGTTTTGTTCATCACCGTCGACAACACGTCGCCGATGTGTGCAACCTTGTCATTTGAGAGCTGGAAAGCGGATTTCATCCCCATCAGCAGCGCGGCGTTTTCTTCCATTGTGCGACGGTTAGCAAGCGCCATATTCAGAGTAACTGGCGTTGTTGCCTGAATCGCGGCGGCATCACCACCACCTTTTGCGATAATAATCTGCGCACTGGCGGCATCATCGGCAGAGGCGGCAGTATTATCGCCGAGTTGGCGCGCCTGCTTGCGTAGCGCCTGCATTTCTGGCGACTGCTTATCGACCCCGAGTACGGCCTGCAGTTCGGAATTTTTCTGCGCAAAGTCATAACCGGGCATCAGTAATTTAACCCCGGCCATCGTTCCCGCTGTCGCGATACCTACCCCGGCAGCACCTGCAGCGGCCATGTTACCGGCAAGCTCCTTGCCTGACTGGTATCGGGCTTTAACCCGGCTTAATTTTGCCTGCTGCGCACTGACACGCGCCAGTGCCTCACGCTGGCGGTTAAGCTGCGCCGTCGTTTCGCTGATGGAGGTTTTGAGCCGACGCTCATCAGCAGACAGGGTGCGGGTATTAATACCAGCCTGCATCAGCTCGGAGCGCTGGCGCTGTACTGACGTTCTCAGGCTGTTGTATTTCGTCTGCAGCTCAGAGGCGGCACGCTTTGCCGCTTCGAGTGCCTGCGCCTGCGCGCGGGTCGGACTGGTGGTGTTTTTAAACTGCACGGCCAGCTCACCGGCTTCGCGCTTCGCCTTGTCAAGCGCCTGACTGGTTACGGCCAGTTGCGCACTTGCCTTACGAAAACCGTCGATTTTCGACGCCTGACCGTTCAGGTCACGCAGCCCCTTTTGTGTGTCACGAATATCACCCGACAGGGTTTTACTCGCGGTCTGGATGGATTTAAGCGGTCGGGTCGCCTGGTCGACCGCTTTCAGCAATACCTCAAGCCTCAGGTTATTACTCATTGTGGTTTCCGCTACGCTGCAGCGCCTTTTCGCGCCATGTGATGAGCTCGGTCAGGCTCAGGGAATAGAGCTCTGATGGCGGCCAGTGGAAAATCACTGCGATATCCGCCATCAGGTCATCGGTCGACAGGTCGGGCGGAAAATCTATTCCGCCGAAGCCGGTGACAAAAAACCAATCACCTTAGCGGCCAGCGATAACATATCGGGCAGGTTCATCGCTGTTAACTCCTGCACCGTGAGTGCCGGATAAGTCATGCGGGGCAGCACTTTAATCAGTGCATCAACTTCGGACTGCGCCACCGCCGCGAGACTGACGCCTCGCAGAGTGCCTGCATTCGGCTCAATCAGGGTGACTTTATCAATCGTTTGACCGGCGCGCTTAATCGGCTTGTCGAGGGTCACGACGTTCGGGTTTACGGTGTCAATTTCATTGCCAGCCGTATCAACAAATTCAGGGGTGTTGCGTGGTGCTTTTGCCATGATGTTTTTCTCTGCTCTGAAAGGGGATTAATCACCGGCCAGCAATGCTGACCGGTCAGGGAATTACAGCCCGATTGCCCGGCGGTGCTGTTCCAGACGGTCGACGCCGTTCACCTTCTCGACCATGTTGACGGTGTCGATTTCGATGATGTCGCTACCATCAATCGTCAGGCGGTAGTAGGTGCAAACGGTCGACAGTTTGGTCGAGGTGTTTTCACCCTGCTTATTCTCGCCGCCGTCGATTTCTTTGTGACGGCCACGCATGACAACCTCAACCGCCACGATTTCGCCGGTATCGTCGCGCTGGTAAGAGCCAGCAAAACGCAGCGGCACAGCATCAGCACCCGGCGCGGCATATTGCGCCCACAGCGCCACATCGGGCAGGCCACCGACAGACCACTCGACGGTCAACGCATCATCGTCGAGGCCGAGGTCAATCGCCGCCGCGCCATTCATGCCGCCGCCGCGATAGTTTTCGAGCTTGCGGGTCAGCTTCGGCAGCGTCACGGATTCAACTACGCCCATGTAGCTGAGGCCGTCATTGAACATGTTCAGATATTTGAGTTTGCGGGGTAGTGCCATGTTTTTTCAGGCTCCTTAGCTGTTGACCGATTCGGCCAGATTCACCAGATATTTATCGGTGATACGCTGGCGCAGGGTCAGGCTTTCCAGTGGAGGAACCGGTGTATAGTCGTAGTCGATATACAGTTTTCCGGCCTTGAGGGTTTCCTTATCGTTCGATGCCTCGTCGAACCAGCATTCGCCATCCACGATGTAGCCATTTGATTTCAGCTCGCGGAATTTGGCATTAATGCCGTCGACAATGTCACGGATGAGCGATGCGGTGATGGGCTTATCGACCGCCCACATATGCGCCTCGGCCATCGTGTCGGCCAGCACCTGCGCGGTACGGGTGTAATTCTCAAACAGGAAAAGCGGGTCATCAGAGCAGGTGCGGTTACCCCAGAAGCGGAAACCGTCTTTACGCACCAGTGTAGTGACTCCGGCCTCGTTGAGCAGGTCAGCATCGGTGCCGGATGCCTGCAAATCCCAGAAGACCGACGCGCTGATGCCGGTAACGCCCTGCACGCCAACGTTAGACAGGGTTTTGTGCCAGCCGACGGTTTGGTCGATGTAGGCGCGCAGGCCGAGTGCGCGCGCAGTGGCATAGGCCGTTGCGGTAGCGTTCGCGGTAGTATCCCATGACAGAAAATCAGGCCAGATGACCATCAGCTCTCGCTGACTGAAATTCTCGCGATAGGCCATCGCTTCGGAAATGGTCTTACAGCCCCATGCGCTGACATAACCAAACGCGCGCAGACTGATACAGACAGACGCCAGTGCGGTGGCAACTTCCTGCGTATCGAGGCCCGGCACACCGAGAATGCGAGGCTTAACGCCAGTGTCGGCTTCGGCAGTTAACAGCGCCTTGATACCGGTATATTTACCGTTCTCATCCGTGCCGCCGATGATGTTGGAAATGGTCTGCTCCTCGGCATCGGCACCGGTACCCTCAGCAACACGCACGACAACGGTGACGGGCTTTGACTGGTCGGCGATGGCCTGCAGGGAAGCTGACAGCGTGCCTTTCTTACCGGCTTTCGCAATGGCGCTCTGCACATTGGTAATCAATACCGGCTTGTTGAGGGGGAATGTCTCAGCATCCGCATCGCTGGCCGTGCAGACCATGCCGATAATCGCTGTTGATACGGTAGATATGACGCGGGTGCCGTCGTTAATCTCAAGCACCTGTACGCCGTGGTGAAAATCACTCATCCGTTTAACTCCGTGGTTAAGGGTGATCATTATTTTCAATCGTGGGGGAAGGGGTGACGAGTCATCCCCGCTGTAACAGGGACTGTACAACAGGAATGACCGTCACAGGGTCAGGCGACGCGGCTCCAGCACATCAGCAGGGTGTGAGCCTCCACGACGCTGAATGATTTACCTTCGCCTAGGTTGGCCGTTTTGCCGCTGGTCGTGTGTTTGTGGGGTGGTACCGTAACTTCGTGATCGTGCTCTCCGGCGTCATCTGTCACACCCAGCTCTTTCGGGTTAAAGAGCTGACTCACATCGCCGCCAATTTCCCACGGGTCATCCTTACCGGCAACCCCACCATGATTGTGAACACCGCCGCGCGTGGTCGTCAGCTTCTGCTCTGGCTGCTCGCTGGTTTCGCCGGTCACATCAATCTGCACGGCGGGCAGGTTAATCTGCTGAAGTGTGACGGTATCATTTCCGCCGGTCTGCCCGACGTCTGAACCATCAGCCTTGCCAACGCGGATCGTTTTGTTTTCGCCGGTGTACACCCATTCCGACCAGGGCCAGCGCTCATTGGGGTTCAGATTTTGATTAAAGAATCGCGTAGTGCCCACAGGATTATCCAGCTCCCAGGCTTCACGGACAGCAGACGCAATAGCGGCTTTTATTGCTGCCGGTGTCGCTGCCCTGGTCTGGTCATCACTGTCAATGGCATTGCTCAACAGGGTAAACCCTTTCTCTTTCAGCGTGGCGTTCGGGTGGTCACGGGAGCTGGCGTGCTCACCCAGAACCTCATCCGCGTAATCTTTTGCCTCATTTCCGGTGTTAATAACGTCTTCGACAGTCGCCAGAACAATCCCCGGCTCAACAATTAATTCGACAGCTTCGGTGCTGCTGACGGCCAGCCATATTCTGATTACTGTAAAACGTCCAGACCCCTCCGCCAGTTCTGGCTTATAGGTTTCCGGGACGTTGGCTACCGCCATACAAACACCGACATCATCAAACAATGCGGCCTCTCTGATGGTAAAACCGCCCACCTCCGGCGGGATAATCATCTCGGCAATAATGATATTGTTAGTTTCCGATAATTTCAGGCTGTTCAGTTGAGTTCTGAAGCATTCATTAACCAGTGCGGTTTGTTCATCGCCTGGGGTTGTCGCGTTTCCGCCTCCGTCGCCGACGGACATTTGGGAAAAAATGACTTTATCCCCGTTAACGATGGCATCAGCTATTTTTTCCCGGCCCGCGACGGTTATTAGTGATTTATAAATTTTACTCATCCTCACTGGCTCCGGATTGTTTTAAACATGATTAATTACTGCTTACTGAATCTCTTTCTTTTAAATCAGACTCCAGAGCCTGCTCGGCCTGTTTCAGTAAATCGCCAGAACCATCTACAGGAAATGAAAAGTTAATCAGACCACTCCCCACCCCGTCAGCATCCACACTAAACTGCACCTCGGCAGTTCCTCCGGATAAAGAGTTAATGATGATGGCGGTATAGGTTGAAGAGATAACTTCACCTCCGCCCGCTTTCATCATTCCCATTTCAGGATAATTTTTTACCACCGAATAATCTCTGACTATAGTAAATGACATTTTAAATTCCTTATGCAATGGGGCGTGAATATATCTTCCCTGTCGTATTACCTTCCGTTACAGTTGTGAAAGTACAGTTAACATGATTCAGAATATAGGCAAGATACAAACCTGAACCGGTACCCTGGACAATATCCATATTTAATAATACGCAATCGCTGAGCGATATTTTTGCGATGCCCGGTTTCTGCGCCGGAGATACCAGAAATGGCTTATATGCTGGATTACTGCCGGTTATAGTGCAGTTATCAAGAGAAACTTCACAGTCCCCATAGGCATACACCAGCGCCGCGAAAGCTGTCGCAGCTGAGCTAACGGAAGAGGACAGCGCTATCGTAATGCTCAGATGACTGAATGAGATTCGTCCGCCCCGAATGCCAATGCCTGATAACCAGCCCGCATCTTCCCCGATAAGCAGTGCAGGCTTGCTTGTCTCATCGCCAATAACCTGAATGTCGAAGTTCTTAAAAAAACGGCGGTTTGGCTGGTATCCGTCAGAATAATATTTTGTCGTAGTAACGACGCCTCCGGCTGTAATATAAATTCTGTTTTTGTAATTTGGCTGGCAACGCAATAACGCCTCCTGAAGTGTCCTGACAGGATACGTAGAGCTGTAGCCGTTATAATCATCGTTCCCGGATGCAGATACGTAGATGTCACAGTAACCGCTGAACTGTGAATAACAATCCAGAATAACTTTATTCGGATAACGTAATTTTTGATTTGTACGCAAATCGCCAGCCGTCTTCACTTTTATTTTACTGGCTCCGGGTAAGTTGTACGGGTCAACGGTATATGACCAGTAGTTTGTATTGGTCATATCTATACTGCCGGAGTTTCTTGCAGAGCCTGACCAGAAGACCATTTCACAGGTATTGACCATGCCCGTATTGTGATAGAAATATGCAGGCGTCAGGCTGCCGACGCTTTCCATCATTGCATAGCAAAACTCTTCAATATTTTCGAAGTATGTTCCAAACTCACTTCCTCCCTGACAACGATGAATCCGGTATCCATGTTGTGCATTTTCAATTGTGCAGTCTGTAAAATGCATGGAGCACCAGGACGTGGCTACGCCAGTTGTTTTGACCTGCATTAGCGGGTATCCATAAAATTCAGGGAAGTCAGTAAACCAAGGGAACGGATTATCTCCCTGGGTTGTCTGGAAGTAGCAGTTATCCACTTTCCACGTTGTGACGTTATCCCGACCAACAAGACCAATAGCCCCGGCGCGAAAAACACAGTCCCGGAATGCACCATTCCAAGAACAGGTAATGCTGATGCCGGTGGCGACCTTTGTCGGTGCGCGCCCCTGCACACGAATAACGGAGGCCCCCAGGGCAATTCTGAGATTAATAAAGCCCTTCAGGCGCGTGTTAGCACCTGCAACAAAAGCAAAATTATGCAATACCAGCCCCGGACAGCGTGTAACAAGTCTGTCATCACTGGCGCTGGCACCCAGCTTGTCTACTTTAATTAACAAGTTACCGCTTGCATCATAATTAACGGTTTCAAGGGCGTACCCGTCTGTCATGTCAAAGTCTGGAATAAGCGCAGTAAATTTATTGGTGGCATCCCCCAAATATGACTGTGAAATGCCAGCTACTTTTGTGTACGGCTTAATATAGAGCGTTCGGGTATACCGATATTTACCAACCAGCATCAGAGAATAATTTACCGTTGAAGCGCTGCGGTCAGTCTTGTCCACATCCGTGGTAAACTCAAAATCGACACACGCGTCAAGTGCGGCCTGTAATGCCTCAGTATCATCAGCTACGCCATCCCCGACGGCCCCAAACATCTCTGGCGTGACCCATTTTATTGCATCGGCAACAGTGCCATATTTAAGCGCCACCGCTGCGCCTCCTGGCAGGTCATGCGACCCCAGCTCCCGCCGAATCACCGCATCAGAAGTATAGGCCCAGCGCCCGCCTCCGGTGCCACCCGTTCCCTGTGGTGTGCTGCCCGCTGGTACGGTCTTTGGAAAATCTCCCGTCCAGACCAGGCGGTAAACTCCGTACAGGATTTCATCGCGGGGAGACTCCAGCGTAGCACCTTCAGCGAAGGTCTTGACCGCGCTGACTTTCTCGTCAAGGTGCAGCGCTGACTCGTCTGCCCGCTCTTTGAGGTAACGAGTGCGATTAGCCAGGCTTTTAAGCGGCCTGTTTGCAACACCGTCCAGCCCTCCAGAAACGCGCTCGCGTCTGGAAATAAGCTCAATCTCTTCTTCCCACGATGAGGATTCTGGCATTCTGGTCATAGTCTTACCCGTAATTAAAATTATCGTCGTGAAAAATCACGCCGTTATAAATAATGTTTTCTTCCGGCTCAAAATCGGCCGGATAAATACTGATAATTTCACCGCAGCACAGTGTTGACCCGACCCAGATATCGCCGCGTACTTTTGCCGCTATATTCAGTTGAGTCAGGTGTCTGCTGACCGGCTTTGCATCATTAATCAGTCGTGTCAGTTCATTGAGTATTTTTTCCGTCAGGCCAATATCGTTGATATCGACCTCAAGACGAAAGGTTCCTGCGGGGTCGGCAACCTCCCACCACTCTTCAATGGTCAGTGAATACCCCATTTTCTCGACAACACGGCGAATAGCAGCAATTGTCCCCTTGCGCTGATGGAGCCAGAATGCTTCACTGATAACGGCTCGTTTTTCCGCCTCACTCCAGTTTTCATCCCAGCTATCGACCGAAAACGCCCACGCCAGATAGGGCAGAAACTTAACCGGACATTTCCACGGATTCCACAGGTCACGTAGCGGGACAGATAAATCACTGATGACGGCGCACGCTTCGGCTGCTCGCTGTTCCAGCACCGACGACCCTGTCGCCATCAACGAGTTATTCATCTGAGCCCCCGATAATGACACTGGCTTTCGTGCAGTATGCAGCCTGAGTTTTATCGAGCACCACGTCGGCCAGCGGCTCACGCAGTTCGACACGCTGAACACCCTGCACATGCAGCGCGGCGTAAATTGCTGACATGCGAATATCCCGACCGAGGCGGCGCTGCTCGGTGATATACGCGGTTAACTTCGCTCTGGCGGCGGCAAGAATCGGCTCAGTCGCCGGGCCGGGGTACACGTACAGCACCGCATCGACTGCATAATTAACAATCTCTGCCGAGACGACTGTCAGGCGGTCACCCACCGGGCGCACGCTCTCATCATTCAGGGCGGAGCTTACCTTCTGCAATAAATCATCCGACGCCGTTCCGTCCCCCTCCCGCGATAACACCGCAATAGTGACCTCTGCCGGGGCCGGGCTGATTGCTGAGGCATCCGCCACGCGGCCATCGGCGCTCAGGGCGTGAAACTCATAAGCACCGGTCGGCCCGGCAACGCTCATCCCCTCAAATGCCGCCGGGATGCGCTGACGTAAATCGCTGTCGGATTCCATGACCGCATCTACTGGCGGTATTTGGCTATCGTCTTCGGGCGTGATGACAAGGCGTTCAACGTTGTTATTTGCCGCAAGCTGGTCGAGGTCGTTTTTGATGGCATAGGCGACCATTCCGGCCTGTGCTGCCTCATTGATGCGCTGGCGTAAAATCACCTCACGGTACGCGTTTTCCTCCAGATATTTCACCAGTGGCTCTGACTCAAATGTCAGCACTCTTGCAACCGCGTCCTGTTCATCTTCCGGGTACAACGAAATCAGCGTCGCTTTGCGCTCGGCGAGGATGGATTCAAAATCCAGTGTTTCCACAACATCCGGCGCGGGGAGCTGGCTCAGGTCAATAACAGCCATAGGTTCAACTCACAGGAATCGTTAAAGAAAGGCTCTCGCCCGTATCGGCAATCTGGCCGGTCACGTCGACGACCATCTGCCCGTTAAACTGGCGCGCCGTGGTGATACTGGTCAGCCTGACACGCGGTTCCCATTTCATGATGGCCATATAGCATGCCGCCATGATTTGCAGCTCAAGGGCCGGGGTCTGAGGCTGGTCAATCATCTGCGACAACAACGAGCCATATTCACGACGCATGACGCGAGAGCCGATGGGGGTACGCAGAATATCCCCGATGCTCTGGCTGATATGGTCAACATCCGAAATGCGCTCACCGGTCGTGCGATTCATACCGAGATAACGGGCCGTCATTGGGTGCCCTCCGTCCATTCATCGCCGTGCCTGATGCCGCCGTGACCGTGTTTATCTACCTGCACACCGTTTGATGTGAAAGCGCCGCCGCTGTGCTCGATATTGCCGGACATTTTCCCGCCTTGTTTCACCTCAAGCGTGCCGGTCGTCAGCTTATTGGTGCAGACCACCTCCGGCGTATCGAGGGTGACGCGGGTCTCGGCTTTTATCAGCACCACCGGCACGCTGACGGCAACCGAATCGGATGCGGTCACATCGGCGGTTTTAATGCCGGTGACGGTCAGCGCGCCGGTTTCCGGCTCATAACTCATGACGGCACCATCGGGAAACTCAACGAGCCACGCATCCGCCGAGGCCGACGGCGCGGGGTTGTCGTCGGAATAAATACCCGGTAGCACAAACGCGGTATCAAGCTCACCACCGATTGCCAGCAGCAGCACCTGCTCACCAACAGAAGGAGCCCACCACGTGCGCGACCGACCGGCGCGGGTGGTCAGCCAGTTCAGCCATGTCGTCTGGATCCCGCCGCTTTGTACGCGGCACAGCCCCTGCACGGTATCGACCTCAGTCACCACGCCTGAGCGGATGAGGTTGCGAATCGCGCGAGCGAGCTCCTGTATCGTGGATAACGTATTCATGGTGCAAGGATGCCTCTGGTCAGGAGTCGCGCCAATTCGCGCGGCTCCGGTGGTGGCTCACACAATATTTATTTGCCGAGGTGCCTGATAATGACGTCTTCAATCATCTGCTCATCGTCGCGGGTGAAACCAAATAGCTGGCGCGCCTCGTACTGCACATCCCGGCTGTTGCGGTTTGGCCGGTCTTTGAGGCCGTACTGATGCACCCGCACCATGCGCTGCACTTTCCCGGTAAACTCCACCACCGCCGCACTGTCGTTACCGGTCGCTTTCATAAAGCGGTTAGTGCGCAGTTTTGCAAACATCTCGCGCTTAATGCGGCCTTTCTTGCTCCGCACCGGCTGGCGCTTTCGCGCGGCATACGGGGTGCCGTCGGGTGCCTGCTGTCGTTTGATGCGCTGTTGCTGACTGATGCGCAGCTTTTTTGCAATGTCAGCCGCCATTTGCCGACGCGCCGCCGGTGACAGGCTGGCAATCAGACCGGCGAGGCGCTCCTGCAGCGCGGTTAATTCACTCATCCCACTGGCTCACTAACTCACCGTTGGCATACATGGCGACCGGACGCGTCACCAGTTCAGGCAAAGGCGGCTCAGGGGCATAACTGACATGCAGCGCACCGTCGACCTCTTTGACGAGGGTGCGCTCGGAGAGCCTCAGGCTGATACTGATATCGAGTGAATCGTCGTTATTGATATCAATAATCCAGGTGAAACCTTTTTCCCGCCCTTCGTCGGTGGTCATAATGTCCGGCTGATGCTCGCGCAGCCACGCCTGCACCGGCACGAATATCAAATCGAGGTCGCCGGTGAAGTCGGTCACCACCACGTTAAGCACGTAGACCTTTTCAAACGATAGCGAGCTCGCCAGTCGGGAATCGGTATGTCCGTTGTCGGCGAAAAGGCGCAACATATCGGGGTTATTTCGGAGCTGCGGCACGGCGTTAATCAGCGCTTTGCGCAGGCTTTTGTGCTTCTGCATCGAGTTCATCCTGACAGTGTTTGACGGTTTTGACCTGCAGCGCACAGGCTGTCAGCGCGCCCTCAAGGCGGCGGATATCGGCGCTCAGGTCGCCATTGGTTTTCGGGTCACTTTCCGGCATCGGGCAAAGGCTCACCCTCGGGCATCCGCTGACCACAATCACCGGCGCTGGCGCAGGCGGTACGGGTGTGCAGCCGACGCACAACATCAGGCAAAGGGGCGCGATACCAGCGGCGAAAGTCCTCATTTTCATTAAGTAGCCTCGTTATCGTCTGCTCACGGCGGCTGGCTTCTTCACCGGCTTTTGCGAGCTGTTCGCGCAGTGCCACCTGCGCGGATTCATTACGTCGGGCAAGCTGACCGGCAACACTGAGCTGATTTTTCAGCATGCCTATCATCGTTTTTTGCTCGCTCGCGACACGGTTTGCCGCCTCAAAGGAACGGGATAAATTGCCGTTCTCATGGCGTAACCACAACAGCCCGAGCACGGCCAGCACAAGGAGCGCTATCAGGGTTTTCATGCCATCCCCCCGCCAGCCGTGCGCCAGACGGTGACCAGTTTTTCGAGGCTGTGCTCACGCTGGCCGTAACCGGCTCCCGGTAACGACGCCCAGATATTGCGGCAACGGGAGATTGCACGTTCAATACGCCCCGCCCTGATATCTTCAATGGCACCGCGCTCCCGGATTAACTGAATCGCGAGTTTGTCCTGCGATAGCGGGCTGAAATCAGGCAATGCGAGCTGTTTCTTATAGTGCGGCCAGTAGAGACGAGAGGGCGCAAGAGCGCCCTTAACGTCAACGGCCAAATCAACGGCACGCTTCGGCACAATTTTCCACTGCGTTAGCCGGGTTAAAATAGGGGTGTCAGCGCCGACGGCGGAATCGTACACGCCGCGAATGCAGATAGTTTCCTCACCATACTGGTTAAACTCGGCGCGAGGCTCATACAGCGTGCGCACCTGCAAATCGTCAAGACGGACAAACGGGCCACCCTGCGCATTAACGTAACCAGCCCAGTCACCGGCGTCAGCGGCATCATGAACAGCGGCAAACTCAACGCTTAAACCGTGCGCGGTCTCGGTATCAGCGAGACGACGCAACTCACGGTAGACCGTCACCGGCGCACCACCAATAAACTGAAACTGACGGATGTGCCAGCGCGCCGCCCATGCTGAAACGGCGGGGGCTGTCTCTTTCAGCAGCTCACCGCTTTCGTCATCGGTTTCACCATCGAGAGCATAACCGTCGATATTTTTCGAAATGTATTTAGCAACATAGCCGGTAGCGCTGCCCTTTTCTGGATCAATGGCCTCGGCATGAAAGCGCGCTTTTTTGGCTTTATCACTTCTCAGTTCGTGGCGGTCTTCCTCCCACGCATAATCACGGATGATAAGGCGCACGCGCTCGACGTCCTCCGGCAACATGAACATAAGCATGTGCCAGTGCGGCGTTCCGTCGTGATGAGGTTCGGCAACACGGATGCCGAAAATGCGTATTTCTTCCCGATGCAGCTTGGCGCGTATGCGCGCCCAAAGGCCAGTTAGATAGCTCTGCGTGTCCGATGGGCTGGCACCATTCCATTTGCTGTTACGGTATCCCGCTTTAGTCGTGGCATGATATTTAGACGGTGCAGTCAGGGTGTAAAACTCCCCGACATAACCGAGTTCATTGCAGATATTTTCAAACCCACGGATGCGGGTCATCAGTTCGCAGCGGCGTATCGCAGGATTAGCGACCGAACCGTCGTATTTTTCAATCAGGCTGATGCGGTTGCCGTCTTCGTCTTCGAGATCCAGTCCCTTGAGAAACTCACGCGTTCGGCGCTTCTGTTCGCGCCAGTCTGTTACGCAGTTTTTACTCGCGTAGGCGTGCTTTTTCTTGCTGACGTTGCCGACTGCAATTTGTAGGTGTTCGCGCCATGCCGACGCGACACGACGCAGACGATTACGCCACCATGACTCAGTGAACATACGGATTATTGCAGGGGCGATATCATCTTTGTTGAAGTATTTATTTGCCACGCGCTCCCAATGGGGAGGGGTGACATTGAATTGCAGAGAAATAAAACCAGCGTGCATGTACCAGGTGTATAGCGTTTTGAGCTCACCAAAACCTGAATCATCAATATTTGCCAGCTCAGAACGAATGAAATTAGCGATGTCACATGCCAGCAAGTCAACATCGGCGCGCGACATATCAGGGAGGCGGTTATATCTGGCGACAAGATTAACCATGCGAGATGCCAGATATTGCATGAGTCGGGTGTCAAAATGTCCACCGAAAACGGCGGTTGATACATTAGTGTTGATACCCGCGCTCTCATATTTTTTTGCGACCAGCTCAAGACGCGGCAATGCCTTTTTGCAGAAACTGATTAAAAAAGCATTGGCTCGTTGACTGCCCTGATTTTGCTCCAGCACCGCCGCAGTGCGATAAACGTCAAAACGTACGCACTCTGGCTGGAGAGAAAGTACCTTTTTTGCATGCAGCAAAGCCGCGAACATACGGTCGCGGCGATACTGTTGGTCATAGGTAAGATATGGGCTGGCTATTGCCGACCGTGGAGCATTCCACGAATAAGCGAATTGAACCGCCAAGTCATACCCCCCGATAATGTTTAGATTTCAATTCGGTGACCTCCTGACAGGTCACGCAAAAGGCCACACCCGGAATCGCAATGCGGCGAGCTTCCGGGATTGGTTCGTTACATTCTTCGCAGAGAAAACGGGAAGGTGCAGCGATACGGCTACGCGCGTTGCTGATGTGGCGTTCGCGGTCTTCCTGCTCGCGCAGTTGTGCTAAATCCATTGCGTCGGCCATTAGTGCAGCTCCTGTGATTCATTCTCAAAGCGAGTGGCTTCACGACGCAGCAGTTCGGCGGCTTCGGTACAGCTCATCCCCTCTTTGATGATATGTATCGCCAGTGCCTCAAGACGGATTGAAACAGCGAGCGCTCGGTCTTTACGCTCTTCTTTTTTGGCATCAGTCAGCAATACGTCCAGCGCATCGCTATCTGTATTAAAACTACGGGTTACGGTATTACGCATAATTTATTCTCCTGATTTCGGGCAATAAGAAGCCCGGCGGGTTTACGCCATTAAATTTCTGTTTGGATTAATTCGGCATTGTTAGCTGTTTTGGAAATAAGCTCACCACTGCGCGAAAATGATTCATCGCAGTAATAAGCGCTTTTTTCTCGTCAGTAGTCAGCTCACTTAATTGGAGCTCATGACGAGCCGCAGGGATTTTTGCCAGAAAGAAAATAGCGGCCAGCGCCCGATTATTTTCTTCAAATTGTGGGTCACGTTTATCACGCATATCATCGACAAAACGTTCAACCTCTTTCCAGCTATCGCCCCAATATCTTGCGCGCAATTCAGCCACATGATTGAGACCGGCCAGACGTTCACCCGCTTTTAGCGGAACAGTCGCGGAAACAGCTTCGATAGCCATGATTCCCCCTGCTTTTGAGTAGAGAGACTAGCCAGTAAATCAGCCTGTGAGTTGCTCGGGTGCCAGCGCTTGCCGTCCTTACCTGCGATCCAGCCGTGGCCGTAGTGCATGCCGGGACTTTGCTTTTTAAGCAGAGACGCGAATGACGGTTCATTATTCAACATAAGCACCTCACATCAGACCGAATGAGGCACCGAGGCCGCTCATGGTGTCTACAACGCTTGTCATTGCCGGGTTAGCCTGAAGCCGCGCATGCAGCGCCAGAGCCGACAATGACAACATGCGAATGCCAGCATTTACGCTTTCAATCATGTTGTGCTTACGTGCAGAGGTCAGGCGCTCATTAGAGACCGCACCGCTTGCCAGCTCGCCGAGTTCACTCATTGCTCGCATGACATAAGACTGCAATTTGTCTTTAGCCAGCTCATTTACCGGCACGCACGGTAGACAGTGAATCTGCGCAAGAAAGCCATCAACGAGGGTTGAGTCTTCTGTCAGGTCAGTCAGCAGCCACAATTCAGGCGGCGTGAACTGGTGAGGCTGTTCCGGGTTGAGCTTGTTGCGTAACGTCTGAACATTCATACCCGCACGCTCGGCCAGCTTCGCCATGTTGTGACGTTGCGCAAAAGCCCGGCATGCTTCGTCATAGTGGGGATGTTTGGAAACCTGAAAATCAAACATGTTGCATCCTTACAATTCACATAAAGTGAATTAAGCGCCGATGACGAGTTGAAAACGGGAATGACCCAACGCCTTACGCAACTGCTCTTCTTTCCAGCGTGCGTAATAAATGCGAATCGGGCCACCTGCTTTCTTGCAGCCTTTACGGATGGTGCGTGGTTCGATTGGTACACAAGGGTTATCGCCGGTTGTCCAGCGGTAGGCGGTGCGTTCAGAAACACCCTCAAGCTCTGCGAATTGTTGCAAAGTAACGATTGGTGCGGGAACTTTGATGATTGCGATTTCAGAAGCCATGTTGCATGATTCCCCTTTTACTAAAGATTGCAATTAATAGCCATCTGTTTGCCAACGTTCGCCATTAATTGCCTAGGTTTAGGCTTAACATAACTCCCAAAATGGAGTTTGTAAATAGGTTAAAGCTACATGAGAATTGAAGGTCTTGGTTTAAACAATGAAGAAGTGCTGGACAGGATTTGCGAGGCTTACGGATTTTCTCAGAAAATTCAATTAGCTAGACACTTCGAAATTGCATCAAGCTCTCTTGCTAACAGGTACAGTCGCGATTCCATTTCTTATGACTTTATTGTGCATTGCGCCCTAGAAACTGGCGCAAATCTCGCTTGGCTACTCACCGGCAAAGGGTCACCTACAACCGGCAACATGAATACCGATACCCAAAATGTGGAGAAATTCACATTAAGTGAAGAGTCTCTGGTTAGTGATGGCGATTTGAGTATTGCTGGCAAGTTCTTTAGCAAGCCGCTTACGAATCCAATTGCCGTCTACGCTGACGGAAAACTCCATTTCATCGAGCGAGACGCATCCCTATCAGATGGAGAATGGCTCGTCGATATTGAAGGTGCTATTAGCATTCGAGAATTAACAAAATTGCCAGGCAGAAGACTACATGTAGCAGGGGGCAAGGTTCCCTTCGAATGTGGATTTGATGACATTAAAGCATTAGGTCGCGTGATGGGTGTATACAGCGAGGTTAACTAATGACCGTGCGTAAAAATCCAGCGGGCGGTTGGATTTGTGAGCTCTACCCAAACGGTGCAAAAGGCAAACGCATCAGAAAGAAATTCGCTACTAAGGGCGAGGCTCTGGCGTTTGAACAGTACACCGTTCAAAACCCGTGGCAGGAAGAAAAGGAAGACAGGCGCACGTTAAAAGAGCTGGTTGACTCATGGTATAGCGCTCATGGCATTACACTGAAAGATGGCTTGAAACGTCAGTTAGCCATGCACCATGCTTTTGAGTGTATGGGCGAGCCACTCGCACGCGATTTCGATGCGCAGATGTTTTCCCGCTACCGAGAAAAACGGTTAAAGGGTGAGTATGCCCGCTCAAACAGAGTGAAAGAGGTATCACCTCGCACGCTAAATCTTGAGCTAGCCTACTTCCGGGCAGTGTTCAATGAGCTGAACCGCCTCGGAGAATGGAAGGGGGAAAACCCACTTAAAAATATGCGCCCATTCCGCACAGAAGAAATGGAAATGGCCTGGCTAACTCAGGACCAAATTTCGCAACTGCTCGGTGAGTGTAAACGGCATGAACACCCTGATTTAGAGACCGTGGTAAGAATCTGTCTCGCCACTGGCGCACGTTGGTCTGAGGCCGAGAGTCTGAGGAAAAGCCAGCTTGCTAAATACAAAATCACATACACCAACACGAAAGGAAGAAAAAACCGCACCGTTCCAATCAGTAAAGAGCTCTATGAGACTCTGCCAGATGATAAAAAAGGCCGGTTGTTTAGTGACTGTTATGGCGCATTCCGGTCGGCGCTGGAAAGGACAGGTATAGAATTACCGCCGGGACAACTTACCCACGTTTTACGCCACACCTTCGCTAGCCACTTTATGATGAATGGCGGTAATATTTTGGTGTTGCAGCGCGTACTCGGCCATACCGATATCAAAATGACAATGCGATATGCTCACTTTGCACCAGATCATTTAGAAGATGTACTAAGATATAACCCATTCTCTAATAAGGCTCTAAAATGAAATTAAAGAAACTATTAGAATTAGATTTCATGGTTAAATTCAAATCCACATTGGAAACAGAATTTGAAAAAGAGCTATTTATAGCAAGCCTTCGAAATTATGCCTCCCATGGTAACCCTCTGAGATTTCACAACTTTGCATATACTATGAGAGAGTTAATTTTACATGTTATAGCTCGAAAAGCTCCTGAAGAAAAAGTTATCGGTGCACCATGGTATGTACGTATAGATCCTAATAGAAAAGTAACAAGGAAACAGCAGTTAAAATATTGTGCCCAAAAAAACATACCAGATAGTTTTCTAGGCGTTATCAATACTACATTTATTGATGATTCCATATCAGATTTCTTAGCTGAGTTTGTTAACCTTAATAAATACACACATATAACAGAAAAATATTTTAAACCATCCCCCAAGCAGTTTTTTGAAAACGCACGGGATGTAGTTTCCATCGCTCAGCACTGTTTAGATTTGATGGCCGATACTGCTAAGGAAGTAATCTGTATCCTAGAAAATGAAATCGATAGCTCAGTTAGGGATTTGGCGAACGAGAGTTTGCCAGATGAAGTGACTATTTTAGCTCCTCGAGTTTACACTGAGTATGTACAAATTGAAGATGTGTATGCCTCTGATATTGATGATGAATTCATATACATAGGCGTTGAAGGTTCAGTATTTGTTACACAAGAATATGGTCCCAAAGATGACCTATGCGAAATTAACACTGATTATCCATTTAGCCTTTCCATGCAGTGCAGTTTGCGCAATCCAGCTCAACTAACCATAACTTCGAAGGAAATAGAAGTAGATACTTCCTCTTGGTACGAGTAAGAAAATAGAGTGGCGATAAAGTGGCGGTAGAAATGGCGAATAATGGGTAATTTTTGGCAAACAGTGGCAATCTATGTCAATGATAAATAAAGCAAAGTATTGATTTTCGGTTGTTACTGTAGGAACTCATAATCGCTTGGTCGTTGGTTCAAACCCAACAGGGGCCACCAAATTTTAGATTTAAAATCATATAATTAAGCCACTCGAAAGAGTGGCTTTTTTGTTCCTGAATTTTAAAATGGCACCACAAACCGCTGAGCAGCGCGCATGGCTTAGCGTGTTGTCGCTATCCCATTAAGAGGATAAAAAGTCCGTTATAACGCAGGGAAAATTTGCGCTTACGCTAAAACAGATAGCATTCTGCCTTAGCAAAATATTGCTCAGAGCATCTCGGGCAGCCCATAACCGCCGCACTCCTGTTGACTTCTGTCTAACTACGCAACGTAGTCTTAAAATATCTTTCATTCCTGCAATGCTGGAATTCATACTACTCACGATAAATGTAACAACACAGGTCAATTTCCGAAAAATAACCATAGCCTGCGCCAGCTGATCGAAATCAACGCGTTCCTCCCCCCGCTCTTATATATAACCCGCTGACTTACAAAAAGGATGAAATGATGAAAATACGGGATATATCAATCAGTACCTGTCTGGCACTGTTATTAATGGGTTGCGTAGCTAAACCACCCATGACGACGGAAAATGAAAGAGGCCGCCGCGTTTGCTTTTAATGTCGATGCTTCGCAGGTGACAATTTCCGATACGAGGCAGCAGGATGTGAAAACCAACTTTGTGGTCACCATCGGCAAAACCAGCCATCGCTGCTATGTGACGAAGGCCGCCGAACCGAAGCTTTACGGGCTGATCCCGCTGGGCGGCGGTAGCACCGTCTCGGATGCCATCTGCGCCGGCGCCAACCCGACGCTAGCGAGCAAAACCTGCGACGCCCTGTCGCAAAAAGCGGGCCGCTGCTGAGCCTTTGCGCAGAAGAAGGCCGCTAACTGCGCATTTAGTCACTTTTTCTGCCGTTTTACCGCGGTCGCTTAGTTCAGCGACCGCACCTGCTGATAAGAATTGAGCCGTTCCCGCAGCGAGGTGAGCCAGACATCCGGCTCCTGACGGCAGATTTCGGTGAGGATCGGCGTCAGCACCAGCTCGGCTTCATGGAAGTCGGTCCACTCCGGCGGCTCCAGTGAAAAAGGATCGTTCATCAGCCAAATCACCATCGGCGTCCAGGCGCGCGGATCCAGTTGCAGATAATCCTGACAGCGCATCATATCTCGGGTCCGCGCCTCATCGGGGACGACATCCTTTCCCACCGCGGCGCTACTCATTGCCAGTACTGTTATTCCTGCCATCAGATGTTTCCAAACCCATTTTCGCCAGAAGGCGCGTTTTTCTTTCGCCATTGTTATTATTTTACCTGCCAGTTGTCGCCGGACGATATTCCCGAGAACTCACCTTAATAAGAGCAGATTAATCGTTTGCATTTTTTTTAACAGCAGACCGCGCTGAAGCAAGTGAACGCCCGTTCCTACAGCTGTCATCCAGCTATGCAAATATATTCGTCTGGCTCAGCTCCACAATATTTCCCTGGCCCAAAACGATTTGTGTTACAATTACGCCTTATAACGGCATCGATAAAAATAACCCCCGCCGCACCTGCACCAGGCATCGCCCTTCTTTTTTCATATCAGGATTTACGCCCCCATGAATGCGATAATCATTGACGATCATCCATTGGCACGTATCGCCATTCGCAACCTTCTCGACAGCAACGGTATTACCGTCGCGGCAGAGCTCGACAGCGGCGCTCATGCCGTGCAGACCGCGGAAAGCATGCAGCCTGACCTGCTCATCGTCGACGTCGATATTCCGGAGCTCAGCGGTATCGAGGTGCTGGAGCAGCTGCGCAAACGCCGCTACCAGGGAACAATCATCATCATTTCCGCTAAGAATGAACTGTTCTACGGCAAACGCAGCGCCGACTGCGGAGCAAATGGTTTTGTGAGTAAAAAAGAGGGAATGAATAATATCCTCGCCGCAATCGACGCAGCCAATAATGGCTACAGCTATTTCCCCTTTTCACTGGAACGCTTCTGCACCCACGGCATCACCGATCAGGACCGGCTGGATACGCTGTCAACGCAGGAGATGAAGGTGTTCCGCTATATTCTCAGCGGCGTCGACTACACCACCATCGGCAGCAAAATGAATATCAGCAATAAAACGGTAAGTACCTATAAGGTCCGTCTGATGGATAAATTAGGCTGCAGCACCCTGCTTGAGCTATATGACTTTGCGCAACGCAATAAAATAGGGTGATGGCATGGCGGTTCGTCTTATTTTATCCGTCGTTGTCGGGCTGGCGCTGAGCCTCTCGCCTGCCGCGTATGCCATGAAACAGCTGGAGCTGAAGAGCCATTCTCATATCGCGGCGATCGATATCCCGCTTAGCGGTAAGGAGAAAGCATGGCTGGCGGCGCAGCCTACGCTGACCGTCGGGACCTGGCTTCCCGAGAGGACGCCCATCGTCTATGACGGCGACGAGAAAAGTTATCAGGGCATTAACGCCGACTATCTGGCGCTGATGGCGCACAGCCTCGGACTGAAGGTGATTATCCGCCAGTATGACACCGAGCAGCAGGCGCTCACCGCCCTGGCCGACCGCCAGGTGGATACCCTGCTCACTCAGGTGGCGCACCGGGATGCGCTCGCCCCGGGCCTGGATCAATCCGCGCCGCTGCTTAAAACCTGGCCGACGCTGGTCACCTCGCTGAAATCCCCTCTGCCGCCGCTGACCACTGACCGCCGCGTCACGCTGGCCTGCACCCGCGATTGCGCTTTTTTCGATATTATTCAGCAGGCGTTTCCCAACGCCAAAATCACCCTTTATGATAGCGACTATCAGGCTCTCGCCTCGGTGGTCAGCGGCGAGAATCAGTATTTTATCGGCAACAACATCACCACTGGCCACTGCATCTCGAAATATTTCTCGCAATCGCTGGTTATCGCGCACTATTTTCGTCAGCAGGAGCAACACAACCGCTTTGTCACCCGTGACGATCGGCCAGAGCTGCATCAACTCTTCGACCGTTTTATCCATGCCGTCGACAGCGACACCGCGATGCGGATCATGCAAAACTGGCTCAACCGTGGCGATCTGTCGTTTCTCAATACCCCGCTTACCTTTAGCCCCGAAGAACAGCGCTGGCTGCAGAAGCATCGTCGCGTCCGCCTGCTGGTGAACCCCTATTTTCCGCCATTTACCCTGGTGGATAACGAGGATGAACTGCGCGGCATCATGGCCGATATGCTGAATATTGTCTCACTCCAGACCGGCCTGCAGTTTGACCCTATTCTGGTGCGCAACCGTCAGGCTCTGGCAAAGCGCATGGAAAAAGAGGACTGGGCGATCATGCCCGCCGCCACCCTGACCCCACAGCCGCAGGCCTACGTCACCCTCAGCGATCCGCTTATTAACGTGGCCTTTGTGCTGGTCGCCCGCGGCAGCGCCCCCGACCAGCATCTGCTGAAGCGCTCGGCGCGGATCGCCCTGCCGGTCGGGCCTATCGCCGCCCATGATCTGAAAGCGCGTTTTCCGCTGATTAACTGGGTGGAAACGGATAACGTTGGCGTCGCCATGAAGATGGTAGAGGAAGGCGAAGTGGATGCCGCCGTAGCCTCGGAGCTTTCCGCCCGCTATATGATCGACCACGACTATCCACAGGGTCTGCACTACACCCGCATTGATGGACTCCCCGTCGCGGCCATTCGGCTGGCCATCCCGCGCGATGAACCGGTGCTGGCCGCCATTCTTAACAAAGCGCTGCAGGTTATTCCGCCACGGGATATTCTGCAGATGACCGAGAAGTGGTCGAAAATCTCCAGTCAGCAAATAGAGAACTGGAGCCAGTACAGCCGCCAGTTTTACCAGCTGATCGCCTTTGCGCTGGTGCTGATCGCCATCAGCCTCGGCTGGGGACTCTCCCTGTGTCGGGAAGTGCGCAAACGTAAAGACTCCCAGCAGCGGCTCGAGGAGGAGCTGGCGCAGAAGGAGGCCCTCTCCTGTGCGCTGGAGCGCGAAAAAGACAAAGCGATTCAGGCGACAAAAGCCAAGAGCTGCTTTCTGGCCAGCATGAGCCACGAGCTGCGCACGCCGGTGAGCGCCATCGTCGGCTTTCTGGAGCTGCTGGCGAAACCTGAGCTGAACGTCGGCCAGCGTAAAGAGGCGATCGAGCTGGCGGGGTCGACGGCGCAAACCCTGCTGGGACTTATCGGCAATATTCTTGATATCGACAAGATTGAATCGGGAAAATACCAGGTTACCCCGCAGTGGAGCGATGTCGCACAGTTAGTGTCGCAGCAGTGTCATACCTTCGACGCGCTGGCGCAGCAAAAGGGCATCGATCTGCACTACCATAACGCGCTGCAGGAAGGGACCATGCTGTGGGTCGACCCGCAGGCGCTACGGCAAATCCTCAATAATCTCATCGGCAATGCGCTGAAGTTTACCGTCGAAGGCGCAATTCAGGTCTCCTGCCGGCTGACGCCGGCGAATGAGACACAGGGAGAGCTGGCCCTCATGGTTAGCGACAGCGGCTGCGGGATCAGTGAAGCAGAGCAGGCCACCCTCTTCCACCGCTATGCCCAGGCGCGCCAGGGACGACAGCAGACCGGCTCCGGACTGGGGCTGGTCATTTGCAAAGAGCTGGTTGCGCTGATGCAGGGTCGCCTGGAGATGGTCAGCCGTCCGGGCGTGGGGACCACTTTCACCATCACGCTGCCGGTCAAGGCGAGCCGCTGCGCGATCCACGCGCCGCAGGCGTCGCCCGCCAGACCGCAGGCTCTCCCTGGGCTGGCGATACTGATAGCGGACGATCACCCCACCAACCGGCTACTGCTCAAGCGCCAGCTCAGCACTATCGGCTATAGCGTCGATGAAGCCTGCGACGGTGAAGAGGCAGAGAATAAGCTCGCCAGCAAACATTACGATCTGCTGATAACGGACCTCAATATGCCGAAGAAAGATGGCCTGGCGCTGGCGGCCTCACTACGCCGTCGCTATCCGGGCCTGGTAATTTGGGGCGTGACTGCCAGCGCGCTGCCGCAATCGCGGGAGGCGTGTCTGGCCAGCGGCATGAATATGTGTCTGTTTAAGCCGGTGTCGGTCCAGACGCTGAGTCATGAGCTCAGCCGTTTAGCGGTGGGCCGCGCATCACCTCACGCTACCCGGCACCTGAAGCTCAGCGTGCTGAGCGAGAATACGGGGGGAGACCAGGCGCTGATGAATGAGATGCTGGAGACGTTCCGCGATGCGTCGGCCGCGGATTTACAGGCTGCCGGACAGGCAATCGCCCGGCATGAGCCGCAGATCTTTCTGCGGGCGCTGCACCGTCTGCACGGTTCAGCACAAATTCTGGGGATTACTGCGCTACAACAATTGTGCGCCCCTTTTGAGGCAAAGCGGCCTGATTCGCTGACGCCGGCAAGCTGTCTGGAGGTGGTACAGCGCATCACCGGCGTCATGCGCGAGATCGATGGCGAAATCGACGCCCTGATCGGCCGCTAGCCGTTCCGCTCGGGCAGTCCGCCTGCCCGAGCGTTAAGGGGACATCCTTGTCAGTTTTTTCCTCTGCGCTCTCTCAGGGTGGAACAAGTATCAGTTGCCTGCCACCAGCATCTCGCTATCCACCACAATGCCCTCTTCAGCGCCCTTCAGCACCAGATTCGCTTCGTAATATTTACCGGCTTTCAGCAGTTCTTGCGCCTGCGCTACCGCCTTACGGGTCTGGTTAAGCGGCATCAGATACTGGTTCTCAATCACGCCAATACCGGCCAGACGCAGGGTATCGATAGCCCCTTTCTGATCGCCTTTCGCCAGCTTTTCGTTGGCGGATTGGATCGCGCTCTCTTTTTCCGGCGTGGCCACATAGTCTTCAGACAGGGCGATAGAGGCGTTAATGATCACATAGCGATCGGCGATCATTTTGGCTTTAGCATCAGTTTTCACAAACTTCGCCCAGCTGGCATCATCGGCGGCCAGCAGCGCGGCGGCGTCGTCTGTCAGTTTTTTGGCGCTATCCGGCTGGCCATGGAACAGCGCCAGACGGGCGAACTGGATGTCGCGCATCGCATTCGCGCCCTGCACCGCCACCTGCAGCACATCGGCGGCTTCTTTCTGTACCTGCGTCGTGGCTGCCGCGGCTGGCGCTGCCGTCGCGCTATCTGTTGCCCATACCGGAGAGGTACTCATCATGGTTGCCAGCAGGCTCGCCAGAATGACTTTTTTCATCGTTGACTCCTGATTAAAATCGGTAAGCATCACCAAACGCAGCCAGCTTAAAAAATATCGTGGGCATTGAGAATCAGAGCCCGGAAGTAATATTGCGGGCCTGGTCTGACAGCTGTCAGACCAGGCGTATAAAGTGGCCTCGGCGCTCTTATTTACGCCTGCCGATCGCGCGGCCTACTATTTTCCTCAGACCTTTCTTTTGGCCCGCTGAATAAACCCTCACGCTTTTTATTCAGCGTCAGGCCGCCAACCGGGATCTGCGGAGCAATTATGTTTATGTTTAGCCATTACACCTTAAATGCGTTTAGCCCACGCGTCTTCATTCGATATAAACGGCATGCCTGCCTGATGGCGGTATTGCTGTTTATCTGCGGAGCCTGTTGTCTGGCCTGGCCGTTGGTCGCCGGCTGGTATCTCGCCACAGTAACCGGCATGTTATTGATGATCTGCGGCTTCTATTCGCTGTACAGCCTGATTGTCTTCCGCCAGCAGCACTGGAAATCACGCCTGGTGGCGCTGATCTTCGCCATCGCCTGGATCGTGCTCGGCCTGAGCTTTGTCGTCAATCCTCTCAACGGTATGAGCAGTCTGGCCATTTTATTTGGCTTTTTATTTGTTCTCGGCGGTATTTCCCGCATCGTTAACGGATGTCAAACCCGCAAACAAAGCGGCGCTGGCTGGAATATTTTTATCGGCCTGTTGGATTTACTTATCGCTTGCCTGTGGCTGGCCATGAACCCGCAGCAAAGCTGGTTATTTATTACCGCCTTTATCGGCGTTGAAATGATATTTAGCGCCATCGGCTTGTTGGTCCTGCGCAATAAAATGAAGCACGCTGAGGCTTAAGCCCTATTTTGTCACTGGAGAAGAAAATGAATTTACCTAAAGCACTCGTATTGACCGTGGCGGCTACCACATTCTGTCTGATGACCAGCCCGGCGTTCGCGGTTGAGGAAACCACGCCGCAGAATATGACCTGTCAGGAATTTATGGATATGAACCCAAAAAGCATGACCCCGGTGGCCTTCTGGGTAGTGAATCGCAACACCGACTTTAGCGGCGGCGACTATGTTGACTGGCATGAAGTCGAGACCGTTTCGGTACCGAAAATGCTGCAGGAGTGCCACAAGAACCCCGCAGCTAAACTTGGCGATCTCAGCGCGGTCATCAAAAAATAACCCCCCCCGGCATCAGGCCGGGGAAACCCGCCGCGCTGCGGCGGGTCCCGCTTTACTCATCGATACCGCATTCGCACGGCAGATGGCGGCCGATAAGCTTGCGATACAAAAACGCCCCGATAATCGCCCCCACCACCGGCGCCAGCAGCGGCACCAGAAAGTAAGGGATCGCCAGCCCACCGGTAAAAGCGATCGAGCCCCACCCGGCCAGACTGGTAAACAGTTTTGGGCCGAAGTCGCGCGCCGGATTCAGCGCAAAGCCGGTTAGCGGCCCCATCGACGCGCCGATCACGGCGATCAGCAAGCCAATCAGCAACGGCGCCAGCGGCCCGCGCGGAATTCCGTTGCCGTCGTCGGTCAGGGCCATGATCATCGCCATCAGGATTGCCGTGATGGTGGTCTCCACGGCAAACGCTTGTATAAAAGTGATATGTGGATGCGGGTACGTGGAAAAGACCCCGGCCAGGTTAAGACTGGCGGCAGTGCCGCGCACGATATGCTGACTCTGTTCAAGATCGAGAAACAGCTGGCGATAGAGCCCATACACCAGCGCGGCGGCGCAGAAGGCCCCGGCCGTCTGGGCAACAATAAACGGCAGCACCTTGCGGCGTTCAAAACAGGCGAACAGCCACAGGGCAATGGTCACCGCCGGATTAAGGTGCGCGCCGGAGACACCGGCCGTCAGGTAGATGGCCATGGCGACGCCAAGGCCCCAGATAATACTGATCTCCCACTGACCAAAGCTGGCCCCGGCGACCCGCAGCGCAGCGACGCAGCCCGCGCCGAAGAAAATGAGCAATCCGGTGCCAAGAAACTCGGCCACGCACTGCCCGGTTAAGGTAGAAGTCTGGTTCATTATCGGCATCCTGAAATAGCACGTTAAAGAGAGAGGCTGGCGCGAGCGCCCGTTTAATTCGCCTGACCGGCCAGTAGCAGCCCGGTGGCGACCGCATTGCGCGGCCCTTCTGTTCCCCGAATATTGCCCTGCCCGGCGACCACGCCATAGTGCGACAAGGCTTCCGTGATAAGCTGCGGGATCTCAAAGTCCAGCGATGAGCCGCCCACCAGCACCACAAAGGCGATATCGCGAATGGAACCGCCGGGTGAGACCTGGCGCAGCGCGCGCAGGCAGTTGGTGACAAACACTTTCTCTTTCGCCTGCCGGCGCACGAGACGAATTTTTTCCAGCGGGCTGGCGTTATCGATCGGCACCAGTTCGCCCTCCTTGATGTACACCACTTTGGCGAACACCGCCGGGCTGAGGGCTTCCCGAAAGAACTCCACCGCGCCATTCTCGTGACGAATACTGAACAGGCTTTCCACTTTGGCCAGCGGGTACTTTTTTATCGCTTCCGCCAGCGAAAGATCCTCGAGGCCCAGCTCGGTTTTAATCAACAGGCTGACCATATTCCCCGCCCCGGCGAGATGGACCGCCGTTATCTGCCCCTCCGCGTTGACGATCGCCGCATCCGTCGAGCCGGCGCCGAGATCGAGGATCGCCAGCGGCGCCGCACAGCCGGGAGTGGTTAACGCCCCGGCGATGGCCATGTTGGCCTCCACGCCGCCCACCACCACCTCGGTCTGCAGTCGGGCGCTCAGTTCGCGGGCGATAACCTGCATTTGCAGACGGTCCGCTTTCACCATCGCCGCCATCCCGACGGCATTTTCCATGGCGCACTCGCCGGCCATCCCGCCCTGCACCTTGCGCGGAATAAACGTATCCACCGCCAGCAGATCCTGGATGTATATCGCGCTCATCTCATGGCCGGTCAGGGACGCCATTACCTTGCGCACCCGCTCAAGCATGCCGCCGGCGTGAGTGCCCGGTTCGCCGCGGATGTCGCGTACCGGAGCGCAGGCGCTCATCGCCTGCATGATGGCTTCCGCGCCCTCGGCGACATCGGCCTCTCCGCGGCGCTTTTCGCCGCTAATGTAGAGGTTGCCCGCCGGGATCACCCGCGACTGCACGTCCCCCTGCGGGGTCTTGAGCACCACCGCTGAACGGTTGCCAATCAGGGCGCGGGCGATGGGGACGATGGCCTGGGTCTCTTCCGGGCTTAGCCCGAAGAAGGTGGCGATCCCGTAGGGATTCGACAGGATCCGCACCACCTGGCCCGGTGCGGCCACTTCCACCGCCGCCATCACCCCCTCGGGGACCTGCTCCAGCAGCGTCACTTCATCTACCACCGGCAGGGTTTTACGCAGGCGGTTGTTCACCAGCACGCCGTCGTCCTTTTTGAGGATCGCCGCCACCACGTTGATCCCCCGGTCGAGCGCCTCATTGAGCCACCACACGGCGTCAAGGAAATCGACGGCGTCGTCAATCAGTACGATCCACCCCTCGGCATACTGCGCCGCCGGCAGCGTCGCCAGCCGCCCGAGGGCGATAGTCGTCCCCACGCCAACGCCCACCCCGCCCGGCGTCTGCGGGTTATGACCGATCATGGTCGATTCGGTGATAATGGTCTCGGTGATGGTCTCCATCGCCACATCGCCAATCACCGGCGCGGCTTCGTTAAGATAGATGCGAGAGACATCGCTCATCGACCACGGTGTTTTCGCCAGGGCCTGCTCCAGCGCGGCGAGGGTCCCGGCGATATTGTCCCGCGTCCCTTTCATGCCCGTCGTCGCGACGATCCCGCTGGCAACAAACGCCCTCGCCTGCGGGTCGTCGGACGCCAGCGCCACCTCGGTGGTGGCGTTGCCGATATCAATCCCGGCTATTAACGGCATGCTGACCTCCGCTTAGCTTCCTTTACGCAGCTTATGCCGCTGCTGATACACTTCCGCCGACTCCCGGACAAAGGCGGCATTCACTGTCGCATGCCAGGTGTGCTCCAGCTCGTCGGCGATCGCCAGCAGCTCCGCCTGCGAGGAGCGGAACGGGCGCAGCGCGTTATAGATAGCCAGAATGCGCTCGTCAGGAATGGCGATAAGCTCCGCCGCGCGGCGGAAATTGCGCGCCACCGCATGGCGCTGCATCTGCTCGGCAATCTGCGCCTGGTACTCAAGGGTCTGGCGGGAGATCCGCACATCCTGCGGGCCCACCTCGCCAGAGAGCACCTTCTCGAGGGTAATATCGGTCAATGGTTTGCCGGTAGGCGTCAGGATATGCTCCGGGCAGCGGGTGGCTAACGGATAATCCTGCACGCGCATGGTTTTCTCGCTCATGGTCACTCCCTTACTAAGTCGACGTGCAGGGTGACGGGCTCGGCGTCCTGCACCACATGCTTGGTCTCTTTGATATGAAATAGCGCGGCTTTGGCCATAAATTTCGGCCGCACCATCTGGTCGTTCACCACCGGCACCGGCGAAGGTGACTCTTTGCGCGCATAGCGCGCGGCGTTTTTGCCAATCTGCCGGTAGGTCTCCAGCGTCAGCAGCGGCGCCTGGGAGAACAGCTCCAGGTTGCTGAGCGGCAGCAGATCGCGCTGATGGATGACCGTGGTCCCCTTCGACTGGATACCGATGCCGATCCCCGAGCCGCTCAGGTTGGCCGCATCCCAGGCCATAAAGGAGACGTCGGACGTGCGCAGAATGCGCACCACCCGGGCGTGAAGCCCCTCTTCTTCCACCCCGGCAATCAGCTCTTTGAGGATCGCGCCATGGGGCATATCGATCAGAGTGTGATGCTGGTGTTTATCGAAGGCAGGGCCGACGCCGATCACCACTTCATCGGCACGTTCATCGGCAGAAGCTACCCCGCCCTCGCGGGTTTTCAGGGTAAAAGAGGGCTGAATTTGGGTTGTCTGTTGCACAGGAATACCGCCTTATTCAATGGTGTCAGGCTGAACCACGCCCGGAATATTTTTGATCTCCGCCCAGCGTTCGGCAGAGATGCGATAGCCGGTGCCCGGCCCCTGATAGTCATTGATGTCGTTGACCGCACTCACCACCTCGAACTGCCGATCGAGAATGGCCGAGGTCTGCAGGTAATCGCCGGTGACCCGCTGGCGCAGCATATTGAGAATATTGCTGGCGATATCCTCAAAGCCGCTGCGGCTCAGCGCGCCGACAATATCGAGGCCGGTGATGTTGCGCTTCATCATCTCTTCCACCGCACTCAGATCCTCCACCACGTTACGCGGCGGCATCTCGTTGCTGCCGTGCGCGTAGGTGGCGGCCTCCACCTCCTCGTCGGCGATTGGCGGCAGCCCCAGCTCGCGGAAAACCGCCTGGATCGCCCGCGCCGCTTTCTGGCGAATGGCAATGGTTTCCGCCTCGGTCACCGGACGCAGGCCGCCGTCAACCATCAGGTCACGCTGCAGGATGTTGTAATCATCAAAATCTTCCGCATCGAAGTTCGAGCCGGCGAACATGTTGTCGTAGTTCGGTACCGCGCTGTAGCCGGAGAAAATAAAGTCGGTGCCCGGCAGCATCTGCATCAGGGTGCGCGCGGTGCGGCGAATATCCGAGTGGGAGAAAGTCTGGTCGTTGGCGGACGCCACTTCGAGGTCGAGCATAGAGGCGATCAGGTTTTCCGCCAGCACCGCCCGAATGCCCGACGGCACAGCGCCGGTCATGCCGATACAGCTCACCGCGCCGTTTTGCAGTCCCTGAACCCCGGCGCCTTTGGTAATGAAGATGCAGCGCGATTCGAGGTAGAGCATCGACTTGCTCTCCGAATAGCCCATCAGCGCTTCGGATCCGGTGCCGGAGGTGTAGCGCATTTTCAACCCGCGGGAGGCGTAGGCCGAGGCGAGGAACGCCTTTGACCACGGAGTATCATCGCCGTCGGTAAATACCGCTTCAGTACCGTAGACCGACACCGTCTCGGCGTAGCTGGTTAAGCCACGCATGCCCAGCTCCAGCTCGGTGGCCTCTTCCACCGAGCACTGCGTCAACACGCCGGGGCGGCCGCACTGCGAACCGACCAACAGCGCCAGGGCGTTAAACGGCGCGTAGCGCGCGATACCGACCGTGGTCTCCTGTTCTGAGAAGCCGCGGATCCCGGCCTCGGCGGCGTCAGCGGCAATCTGCACCGGATTATCTTTGAGATTGGTGACGTGGCACTGGTTGGAGGGGGTCCGGCGGGCACGCATCTTCTGCAGCGCCATCATCATCTCCACCACGTTCATCTGCGCCATCACCTCGACCGCTTTGGCCGGCGTGATGGCGGTAGTGATGGCAATGATCTCCTCCCGGCTGACGTGAATATCCACCAGCATACGGGCTATTTCCACCGCCTCCAGGCGCATTGCCTGCTCTGTGCGCTCAACGTTGATCGCGTAATCGGCGATAAACCGGTCGATCATGTCAAACTGGTCCCGGCGTTTGCCGTCCAGTTCGACGATCAGACCGTTGTCCACTTTTACTGAAGAGACCGGGTCAAAGGGGCTGTCCATGGCGATCAGCCCCTCTTCAGGCCACTCGCCAATCAGCCCGTCCTGATTGACGGGGCGCTGGGCCAGTACTGCAAATCGTTTTGATCTTTTCATTGTTCATCGGCTCAAAAGGTGAAATCCGCAGACGGTAGCGAATACGCCGGGCCAGCGTCGTTGCCGCCCGGCCATTACCGGCAATAGCGGAACTTTAAATGAGCCAGTGGTGAAAAAAATAAATTTAATTTCGTTTCAATTTGGCACACGAAATCTACCGACAGTTTCACTATGAAACTTTACTCCGGCGGCAAAAATAAAAAATGTGATCGCCCGCAATGATATAAATCAATTAATAAAAAACGCCCTTAATTACGTTTTGCCGACGCTATTTTAACCCTATTGACTAAATCATGGCGGGCGACAAAATAACGCTGACAAAAATAAAGCAAGCCAACCGAATGGTAATAGTTTTTTACTATCGCCCCCTACTGACTATTCGCGCCAGCGTTATCCTGGTGCGGGAGAGAATGATGAACAAGAGCCAACAAGTTCAGACAATCACCCTGGCTGCCGCCCAGCAAATGGCGGCGGCGGTGCAAAAAAAAGCCACTGAGATCAAGATGGCGGTAGTGTTTTCCGTGGTTGACCACGGAGGCAACACGCTGCTTATTCAGCGGATGGACGAGGCCTTCGTCTCCAGCTGCGATATTTCCCTGAATAAAGCCTGGAGCGCCTGCAGCCTGAAGCAAGGTACCCATGAAATTACGCCAGCGGTCCAGCCAGGACAATCTCTGTACGGTCTGCAGCTTACCAACCAACAGCGAATTATTATTTTTGGCGGCGGCCTGCCAGTTATTTTTAATGAGCAGGTAATTGGCGCCGTCGGCGTTAGCGGCGGTACGGTCGAGCAGGATCAATTATTAGCCCAGTGCGCCCTGGATTGTTTTTCCGCATTATAACCTGAAGCGAGAAGGTATATTATGAGCTATCGTATGTTTGATTATCTGGTGCCAAACGTTAACTTTTTTGGCCCCAACGCCATTTCCGTAGTCGGCGAACGCTGCCAGCTGCTGGGGGGGAAAAAAGCCCTGCTGGTCACCGACAAAGGCCTGCGGGCAATTAAAGATGGCGCGGTGGACAAAACCCTGCATTATCTGCGGGAGGCCGGGATCGAGGTGGCGATCTTTGACGGCGTCGAGCCGAACCCGAAAGACACCAACGTGCGCGACGGCCTCGCCGTGTTTCGCCGCGAACAGTGCGACATCATCGTCACCGTGGGCGGCGGCAGCCCGCACGATTGCGGCAAAGGCATCGGCATCGCCGCCACCCATGAGGGCGATCTGTACCAGTATGCCGGAATCGAGACCCTGACCAACCCGCTGCCGCCTATCGTCGCGGTCAATACCACCGCCGGCACCGCCAGCGAGGTCACCCGCCACTGCGTCCTGACCAACACCGAAACCAAAGTGAAGTTTGTGATCGTCAGCTGGCGCAACCTGCCGTCGGTCTCTATCAACGATCCGCTGCTGATGATCGGTAAACCGGCCGCCCTGACCGCGGCGACCGGGATGGATGCCCTGACCCACGCTGTAGAGGCCTATATCTCCAAAGACGCTAACCCGGTGACGGACGCCGCCGCCATGCAGGCGATCCGCCTCATCGCCCGCAACCTGCGCCAGGCCGTGGCCCTCGGCAGCAATCTGCAGGCGCGGGAAAACATGGCCTATGCCTCTCTGCTGGCCGGGATGGCTTTCAATAACGCCAACCTCGGCTACGTGCACGCCATGGCGCACCAGCTGGGCGGCCTGTACGACATGCCGCACGGCGTGGCCAACGCTGTCCTGCTGCCGCATGTGGCGCGCTACAACTTGATCGCCAACCCGGAGAAATTCGCCGATATCGCTGAACTGATGGGCGAAAATATCACCGGACTGTCCACTCTCGACGCGGCGGAAAAAGCCATCGCCGCTATCACGCGTCTGTCGATGGATATCGGTATTCCGCAGCATCTGCGCGATCTGGGGGTAAAAGAGGCCGACTTCCCCTACATGGCGGAGATGGCACTAAAAGACGGCAATGCGTTCTCGAACCCGCGTAAAGGCAACGAGCAGGAGATTGCCGCGATTTTCCGCCAGGCATTCTGAGTGTTAACGAGGGGACCGTCATGTCGCTTTCACCGCCAGGCGTACGCCTGTTTTACGATCCGCGCGGGCACCATGCCGGCGCCATCAATGAGCTGTGCTGGGGGCTGGAGGAGCAGGGGGTCCCCTGCCAGACCATAACCTATGACGGAGGCGGTGACGCCGCTGCGCTGGGCGCCCTGGCGGCCAGAAGCTCGCCCCTGCGGGTGGGTATCGGGCTCAGCGCGTCCGGCGAGATAGCCCTCACTCATGCCCAGCTGCCGGCGGACGCGCCGCTGGCTACCGGACACGTCACCGATAGCGACGCTCATCTGCGTACGCTCGGCGCCAACGCCGGGCAGCTGGTTAAAGTCCTGCCGTTAAGTGAGAGAAACTGAATGTACCGTATCTATACCCGCACCGGGGATAAAGGCACCACCGCCCTGTACGGCGGCAGCCGCATCGAGAAAGACCATATTCGCGTCGAGGCCTACGGCACCGTCGATGAACTGATATCCCAGCTGGGTGTCTGCTACGCCACCACCCGCGACGCCGGGCTGCGGGAAAGCCTGCACCAGATTCAGCAAACGCTGTTCGTGCTGGGGGCTGAACTGGCCAGCGATGCGCGGGGCCTGACCCGTCTGAGCCAGACGATCGGCGAAGAGGAGATCAGCGCCCTGGAACAGCTTATCGACCGCAATATGGCCGAGAGCGGCCCGTTAAAACAGTTCGTGATCCCGGGGAAGAATCTCGCCTCTGCCCAGCTGCACGTGGCGCGCACCCAGTCCCGTCGGCTCGAACGCCTGCTGACGGCCATGGATCGCGCGCATCCGCTGCGCGACGCGCTCAAACGCTACAGCAATCGCCTGTCGGATGCCCTGTTCTCCATGGCGCGAATCGAAGAGACTAGGCCTGATGCTTGCGCTTGAACTGGCTGGCGTCAATATCGTACTGCTTCATTTTGCGCCACAGGGTGGTACGGCCGATATTGAGCAGCTGCGACATCTCCTGCACCCGCCCGCTGGTCACCCGGGCGGCGTGAATAATAGCTTCCTTTTCGATGGCGCTAAAGGTCAGGCTGGCCGGCAGCAGCGATGACGCGCTATCCCCGCCCGGCCGCTCGGAAAAGAGATATTCCGGCAGATTACTCAGGCGAATGTGGCCGTTGTCGCTGCTGATGGCGATATTCTCAATGACGCTGTTGAGCTCAAAATCATTCCCCGGCCACGAGTAGGCCACCAGCTGCGCCAGCGCGTCATCGTCCACTTTCAGTCGCGAAGAGAAACGCTTCTCCAGGCTCTTCAACCGGTTATGCACCAGCGACGGAATACTGTTGCGTCGGGCGCGCAGCGGCGGGATGACGATCTCAAAGGAGTGCAGCGCATAGTACAGCTGGCGGCTAAAGCGGTTCTGTTCCACCAGATTGGCCAGATCGACGGTGGTGGTGGCAATCACCTTCACATCCACCGGGATCAGGCGCCGGGCGTCGAGGCGGGTGAGCACGCCCTGCTTAATTACCTGCAGCAGGGCCGACTGCAGCTCCGGCGCCAGATACTCGATCTTTTCCAGAAACAGGGTGCCGCCGTTGGCCAGCTCAAGGCGGCTCAGGCGACCATTTTCATCGTCGGTAGGGGCGCTGCCCATAAAATCCTGACCCAGCACGCTGTCGGCATACAGCTGGCAGTTGACGGCGATATAGGGGCCGCCCGCCCGTTCGCTTTCATTGTGGATAGCCTGGCTCAGCAGCTCTTTCCCAACCCCCTCTTCACCGCACAGCAGCACCGGGAAGCCACCGCGCGCCGCCTGGCGGCCAAAGTGGATCAGGCGTCGGGTTTCCGGATCGTCGGCAGACATCTGCTCAAAGGTGTGGCTCACTTTACCGAGCTGGCTGGTCATCAGCTGCCGCATCTGCTCCACCGGATGCAGCAGCAGAATAAAACTGTTGCCTTGCGCCTCGACAATCGGTTTTAAGGTGATCACCGCGTCGACAAACTGATGCTGACTTTCAAAGGTGACTTCGACGTGATTCAGGCCGCGGGCGTGTTTGATGGCGCGGCGCAGCAGCGCCGGGAGGGTCACCAGATCGGCGATATTTTTCCCCTGGCTGGCCTGAGCATCAAGATGCAACAGTCTCGCCGCCTGAACATTGAGAAACTGCAGCACGCCCTGTTCGTTCCACGCCATCACCCCATCGTCCATGCTCTCCAGCAGGCCGTACATCTGATTGAGGTGGCGGTTGGATTCCGCCAGCAGGCTGTCGGTGAGCAGGGAGTTACCCACCTCGCGGGCGATGGCCAGCGTCAGGGAGAGGTCGGCGCTGGACTGGTGCTCGACCAGACAGCAAAGCGAGATAGAGCCGAACAGCCTCCCGTGGTTATCAAACACCGGCGTCGAGCAAAAACTCCATGGCTGTAGCGCCTGCTTAAAATGCCGATCGCCAGCGGTGTTGATCGGCTGGCCCTGCATCGCGGCCAGCGACAGCGCGCAGGTGCCGATAATGCTCTCCGCACAATAGCTGCCGTCGCGAAATCCCAGGGCAGCCAGCTGGGCCAGGGTTTGCGGCTCGCCGCAACGGCTCAGGATGCAGGCGGACTCATCAAGAATAAACAGCGCGCAGGGGCGGCCGTCCATAAACTCCCAGGCGTCTTCCAGCGCCGCCTGGCCGATGGTCAGCAGCGCGGTTTTACGCCGACAGATGGAGTCGAAGGTCAGGCCCTGGGCCTGGTGCGGCGTTTGCCAGGTTTCGCGCTGCATAAACTTGCTGCAGCGGTGCCATGACTGGGCAATGACGGAAGAGACCGCCTTCCCGGTATCCTGAGTCTGAACAGTCATATCCTTTTCCGCGTTGTACCATAGAGAACCCCTCCGGCAGCGACTGCCGGAGGGGAGAAAGAAAAACCGCTGACCTGGGCCAGCGGTTTAGCCACCGCGAATTAACGCGCCAGCCACTGCTGGCCTAACAGATCGGCGGTGAGGATAGCGGCATGGACGCTCTCCGGGGTCACCGCAAACGGCATATTGTGGATGGTTTCCCCTTCCGCGCAGGTGGCTTTCGCCACCGCGGCGATTTTCTCGTCGATCCCCTCTTTGACGCCCATCTGCGCGAGCGTCACCGGCAGGCCGACGCGCTGGCAGAAGCCCAGCACCGTTTCAATCTCGTCCATCGGGCTGTTCTGCAGCACCAGCTGCGCCAGGGTACCGAAGGCCACTTTCTCACCGTGATACAGATGGTGGCACTCTTCAAGAATGGTGAAACCGTTGTGGATTGCGTGGGCGGCGGCCAGGCCACTGCTTTCAAAGCCAATGCCGCTGAGGTAAGTGTTCGCCTCGATGATGCGCTCCAGCGCTTCGGTCACTACCCCGGCCTGCGCCGCCAGACGGGCCTTTTCGCCCTCCGCCAGCAGCGTATCATAGCACAGGCGGGCGAGGCTCAACGCCGCCTCGGTGGACTGTCCTCCGGCCATGCTGGTGGCGCGCGCATCGTAGCAAGCTTTGGCCTCGAACCAGGTGGAGAGCGCATCGCCCATGCCGGAGACCAGCAGGCGTACCGGCGCTTTGGCGATAATCGCCGTGTCCATCACCACCATATCCGGGTTTTTCGGATAGATCAGATACTCTTCAAACTCGCCCGCTTCGGTGTAGATCACCGACAGCGCGCTGGTCGGCGCATCGGTCGAGGCGATGGTCGGGATCACCACCACCGGCAGCTTCTGGTAGTAACCGATCGCCTTCGCGGTATCGAGAGTTTTACCACCGCCGATCCCGACCACGCCGCGGCAGCCCTGTTTTTGCAAAATCGCCATCAGACGGTTGATTTCCGCATGGCTGCATTCACCGTTAAACCGTTCCGCATGGCAGCGAATATCGTGGCTCTGCAGGCCATTCACCACTTTCTCTCCCGCCAGCTTCATTACGAAATCGTCGGCGATGACGAAGAAGCTCTCCGCCAGGTTTTTGGCATATTGACCGAACAGAACAGCAGCATCAGGACCCTGAAGATATTTGGCTGGAGATTGAATAACTTTTAGCATTCCTTTCACCCTCAAATAAGTGCGCATGTAGACATGATGAGCCCTGGCGTTATCCGCGCCGGCCAGTGAAGCGCGGCCTGAACGGAGCGTACCGGAGCAGTGCGCTCACTGTAGGGCCGGCAGGGAACAAAAAAATCTTTCGCCTTTTTGTTCTGATATGAAACACAGCTTAATTTTTTACGTTCCATATTGGAACAAAAAACCCTAGTCTCTGTCAGGATTGCGATCCCGATCCGCTCCTTTGCCGCATAATGCCCTTACAATCCTCCGTGTTTGACCGCCTTTTCTCCCGCAGTCGGCAGAAAATCAGCAAAAATTTTTTTTCCACCCGCTTCGCCAGCTATCCTGACCGCCGCTTATGGCAGAAGAAAAAAAGCGCGCCAGCTCGCATTTTCACCATATCCTCAGCAAAAACGTTCCATAAAGAAACAAAACAAGGAGGCAATGTTTCGTAATGAAACCCGATCGTCGGGGCATTCTTTTTTTCGTCCGCTCAGCCAGAATCATCATATCGCCAGGCACGCTCCACCGTCAGACGATACCCCTACGCGATGACTGCCTCCGCCAGCAGAGAGGCGGCATCGAACCTTCTCCAACGGAGCACTGAATAATGAAAAAGCTGATTAACCGTGTTGAAGATGTACTGAATGAACAATTACAGGGGCTGGCTAAAGCCCATCCGCAGCTGACCCTGCATCAGGACCCGCTGTATGTGACCCGCACCGACGCGCCGGTGGCTGGCAAGGTGGCCCTGCTCTCCGGCGGCGGCAGCGGACATGAACCGATGCACTGCGGCTATATCGGCCAGGGCATGCTCTCCGGCGCCTGTCCGGGGGAAATCTTCACCTCGCCGACGCCGGACAAAATGTTTGAATGCGCGATGCAAATTGACGGCGGCGAAGGCGTCTTGCTGATTATCAAAAACTATACCGGCGACATCCTGAATTTTGAGACCGCCACCGAGCTGCTGCATGAGAACGGCATTAAAGTCACCACCGTGGTGGTCGACGACGACGTGGCGGTGAAAGACAGCCTCTATACCGCCGGTCGTCGCGGCGTCGCCAACACCGTACTGATCGAAAAACTGGTCGGCGCCGCCGCCGAGCGCGGCGACTCGCTGGAAGCCTGCGCTGAACTGGGCCGCCGCCTGAACAATCTCGGCCACTCGATTGGTATCGCCCTCGGCGCCTGCACCGTACCGGCTGCCGGGCAACCCTCCTTTACGCTGAAAGATGACGAGATGGAGTTCGGCGTCGGCATTCACGGCGAGCCAGGCATCGACCGCCGCCGCTTCAGCTCGCTGGACCAAACCGTCGATGAGATGTTCGATACCCTGCTGGAAAACGGCGCTTACAGCCGCACGCTGCGCCAGTGGGATACCGTCAAGGGCGCGTGGCAGGAAGTGCAGCAGAGCAAAACCGCGCTGCAAAACGGCGACCGGGTTATCGCGCTGGTTAATAACCTCGGCGCCACTCCGCTTTCCGAACTGTATGGCGTGTATAACCGCCTCGCCCAGCGCTGCGAAGCGTCCGGCATCATCATCGAACGCAACCTCATCGGCAGCTACTGTACTTCGCTGGATATGGCGGGCTTCTCCATCACTCTGCTGAAAGTGGATGACGAGACGCTGACGCTATGGGACGCCCCGGTTCACACCCCGGCGCTGAACTGGGGAAACTAAGGAGCACGACATGTCACTGAACAGAACGCAAATCGTCGACTGGCTGTACCGCTGCGGCGATATTTTCACCAAAGAGAGCGATTTTCTCACCGGCCTCGATAAAGAGATTGGCGACGCCGACCACGGTCTCAATATGCACCGCGGTTTCAGTAAAGTGGTCGAAAAGCTGCCGTCGATTGCCGATAAAGATATTGGCTTTATCCTCAAAAACACCGGCATGACGCTGCTCTCCAACGTCGGCGGCGCCAGCGGCCCGCTGTTCGGCACCTTCTTCATTCGCGCCGCGCAGGTGACCCAGGCCCACCAGAGCCTGACGCTCGACGAGCTGTACCTGATGATCCGCGAAGGTGCGGACGGTGTCGTCAACCGCGGCAAAGCGGAGCCAGGGGATAAAACCATGTGCGACGTCTGGCTGCCGGTGGTGGACTCCCTGCGCCAGTCCAGCGAGCAGCACCTGTCGATCGCCGCCGCGCTGGATGCCGCCTGCGAAGTGGCCGAGCGTGCGGCCCACGCCACCATCACTATGCAGGCGCGTAAAGGCCGCGCCAGCTATCTCGGCGAGCGCAGCATCGGACATCAGGATCCCGGCGCGACCTCGGTGCTGTTTATGGTTCAGATGCTGGCCGCCGCCGCCAAAGAGTAAGGAAATCGCGATGGTAAACCTGGTTATTGTTTCTCATAGCGCCCGGCTGGGCGAAGGTGTCGGAGAACTGGCCCGGCAGATGTTAATCAACGATGGCTGCAAACTGGCGATCGCCGCCGGGATCGACGATCCCGACAGCCCGATCGGCACCGATCCGCTTAAAGTCATGGAGGCGATCGAATCCGTGGCCGATACCGATCACGTGCTGGTGATGATGGATATCGGCAGCGCGTTGCTCAGCGCCGAAACCGCCCTCGATCTGCTCGATCCGGCGATTGCCGCGAAGGTGCGACTGTGCGCCGCGCCGCTGGTGGAAGGGACGCTGGCGGCCACCGTCAGCGCTGCCTCCGGCGCCGGGATCGACAAGGTGATCGCCGACGCCATGAGCGCCCTGGAGGCCAAGCGGGTTCAGCTGGGTTTACCTTCGCCAACTTCTGACGCCGCGCCGGCGCCGATGCTTGCCGACGACGGCGACACAAAATCGGTGTCAGTCATTATTAACAATCACAACGGCCTGCACGTGCGTCCGGCGTCGAAGCTGGTCGCCGCGCTGGCGGGCTTTAACGCCGATCTGCTGCTGGAGAAAAACGGGAAGTGCGTCAAACCGGACAGCCTCAACCAAATCGCGCTATTGCAGGTCCGCCGCAACGATAAGCTGCGCCTGCTGGCCCGCGGTCCGGATGCCGACGCGGCGCTGGCGGCGTTTCAGGCGCTGGCCGCCGATAACTTCGGTGAATCGCCTGCGGCGCAACCGGCAGCGGCTCCGGCAACGCCCGAGCGCGTCGAAGGCGCTGCCCTGCGCTATCCGCTGGCCCTGATCCAGCCGCTCCGCCCGGCTGCCGCCGATGCCGCCCGCGAGCAGCAGCGCCTGCGCCAGGCCATTGACCAGACGCTGGCGGATCTTATCGCCCTGACCGAGCTGGCGGAAAATAAATTTAACGCCGATATCGCGGCGATCTTCGCCGGGCACCACACCCTGCTCGACGATGACGATCTGTTTGATGCCGCCAACGATCGCCTGCTCACCGAACAATGCTCGGCGGAATGGGCATGGCATCAGGTGTTGATGGAGCTCAGCCAGCAGTATCGCCAGCTGGATGATCCCTACCTACAGGCGCGCTATATCGATATCGAAGATATTTTGCAGCGCACCCTGCGCCATCTGCAGGGCGTTCAGGAGAGAGTGCCGACGCCCGGCGAGCCAACAATTATTATTGCCGACAACATTTATCCCTCAACCGTCTTACAGCTGGATGCCAGCTTCGTTAAAGGCCTGTGCCTGCGCGACGGCAGCGAACAGGCTCACGGCGCGATTATCGCCCGCGCGGCGGGGATCGCCTGGCTGAGCCAGCAGGGCGAGGCGCTGAACAGCGTGCAGCCCGGCGAGACTATCGTGCTCGATATGCGCCACCAGCGCCTTATCCGTGACTAAAATTCACGTTGACCGTTACCGCTCCGGGGGCCTGCCTCCGGAGGGTGAGTTTTCGCTTACTCTTCAGGAACCACTATGTCTCAATTCTTTTTTAACCAGCGCGCCAGCCTCGTCAACGATGTGATTGAGGGTACCATTATCGCCAGCCCGTGGAATAACCTCGCCTGTCTGGAGAGCGACCCGGCGATCCGGGTGGTGGTCCGTCGCGATCTGAATAAAAACAACGTGGCGGTGATCTCCGGCGGCGGCGCCGGCCATGAACCGGCGCACGTCGGCTTTATTGGTAAAGGCATGCTGACCGCCGCGGTCTGCGGCGATCTGTTCGCCTCGCCGAGCGTCGACGCGGTGCTCACCGCCATTCAGGCAGTGACCGGCGAGGCGGGCTGCCTGCTGATCGTCAAAAACTACACCGGCGATCGGCTTAACTTCGGTCTGGCGGCGGAGAAAGCGCGCCGACTCGGCTACAACGTGGAGATGCTGATCGTCGGCGACGATATTTCGCTGCCGGATAACAAACAGCCGCGCGGCATCGCCGGGACCATTCTGGTGCATAAAGTGGCGGGCTATTTCGCCGAGCGCGGCTTCAACCTCGCCACCGTCCTGCGTGAAGCGCAATACGCCGCCAGCCATACCGCCAGCATCGGGGTGGCGCTGGCCAGCTGCCACCTGCCGCAGGAAGCCGACAGCGCGCCGCGCCATCAGGCCGGTCACGCCGAGCTGGGAATGGGCATCCACGGTGAGCCGGGCGCCTCGACGATCGCCACGCAAAACAGTGCGGAAATCGTTAACCTGATGGTGGAAAAACTGACCGCCGCCCTACCGGAAACCGGCCGCCTGGCGGTGATGCTCAATAACCTCGGCGGCGTGTCGGTGGCTGAGATGGCGATCCTGACCCGCGAGCTGGCCAACACCCCGCTGCAGGCGCGCATTGACTGGTTAATAGGCCCGGCCTCGCTGGTGACGGCGCTGGATATGAAAGGCTTCTCGCTGACCGCCATCGTGCTGGAGGAGAGTATTGAGAAAGCGCTGCTTTCGGATGTGGAAACCGCCAGCTGGCAGAAGCCGGTGCAGCCGCGGACTATCAACGTCGTGCCGTCCACCCTCGACAGCGCCCGGGTGGATTTTACACCCTCGGCCAACCCACAGGTGGGCGATTACGTGGCGCAGGTGACCGGCGCCCTCATCGATCTTGAAGAACATCTCAACGCGCTGGATGCCAAAGTAGGCGACGGCGATACCGGCTCCACCTTCGCCGCCGGGGCGCGCGAGATTGCCGAGCGGCTCGAGCGTCAGCAGCTGCCCCTGAACGATCTGCCAACGCTCTTCGCGCTGATCGGCGAACGCCTGACGGTGGTGATGGGCGGCTCCAGCGGGGTATTGATGTCTATCTTCTTCACCGCTGCCGGGCAGAAGCTGGGGCAAGGCGCCAGCGTGGCCGAGGCGCTGAACGCCGGTCTGGAACAGATGAAGTTTTACGGCGGCGCCGATGAGGGAGACCGGACGATGATCGACGCTCTGCAGCCGGCCCTGGCGGCGCTGCTGGCCGAACCGGAGAATCTGCAGGCCGCTTTCGCCGCGGCGCAGGCCGGGGCGGATCGCACCTGCCAGTCAAGCAAAGCCGGCGCCGGACGCGCGTCCTATCTCAACAGCGATAGCCTGCTCGGCAACATGGACCCCGGCGCCCACGCGGTGGCGATGGTGTTTAAGGCGCTGGCGGAACGCTAAGCCTTCCCCGGTGGCGCTGCGCTTACCGGGGCGATGTAACACCGCCGAATAGCAGGTCGGGTAAGGCGTAAGCCGCCACCCGACAAAAAACGGCACCGCCGGTAGCCCGGATAAGGCGCGACGCGCCGCTATCCGGGTTTTACCACGATGGCTTTTTACTTGCTGTGCCAGTACGCCTGGGAACGCACCAGCTGCTGATCGATGCTCTCGTCTTCAAAGCGCGCCAGCAGCGATTTCACCACCGCGCCTTCGCCGGTCAGCCAGATAAAATAATCCTCCGCCGGCACCTTCACCTGCGCCAGACGCTCGGCGACGAAGGCCGGATTGTGGCCCACCACCCACTCGATGTTAAAGCCGTCGAGATCCGCCAGATAATCTTTATACGACGCATCGGCGATAGTAACGATGGCCGTCACCTGCGGCCTCGCCGGCAGCTGGCGTAATCCCAGCAGACGACGGCGCAGCGCCGGCATGCCGGACTCATCGCAAACATACAGCTGCCAAGCATAATCTTCCGGCACCACCAGCGAGCCGCGCGGGCCGCCGATCACCAGCTTATCGCCCACTTTTGCTTCCAGCGCCCAACGGCTGGCGATACCGCCATCGTGGATATAGAAATCGTAAGCCAGCTCGTGACGTTCGGCATCGTACAGCGGCGTATAGTCGCGGGTGGCAGGCCGCACGCCTTCCCCCCAGTCAATCCCCTCCTCGCTCACCTGCGGCGGGGTAAATGCCGCGCCCGGCTCGGGGAAAAAAAGCTTGGTATGGTCGTCAAAGCCGTGAGAGGCGAAGCCTTCCAGCGCCTCGCCTCCCAGCACGATACGCTGGAACGCCGCGCCTGCGCGCTCCACGCGCAGCACCGTCAGCTCACGGAAACGCAGCTCATTGCGGACACGCTGCGGGTACTTGTCTGCTTTGGTTTTTGTCATCATCGATTGCCTTCGTGAACGGTAAATAGATATATCTAAACTTGATGCAAATGATAATGATTGCCAACTAAAAAGAATGCAAGTTTTTTTTTGATATAGTCAAAACAAACCGCATCAAAATCCACAGCCAGAAACAATCACATATATATCAACAACTTAAAAAATAAATGGCAACCAGCATTGCGAACATTCATTTTTTAGATATAAATTAGATATATCAAAAACAGCAGGAGGTAACCATGCGACATCATCATGAAGAGGGGCGTGGGCCACGCGGGCGCCACGGTGACCCCAGCGAACACGGCGACCATGGCCGCCGCGGCGGCGGACGTCGCCAGCGTTTCTTTGGCCACGGCGAACTGCGGCTGATCATTTTGGATATCCTCAGCCGCAGCGCCAGCCATGGCTATGAGCTGATCAAAGAGATCGAAACGCTTACCCAGGGGAACTACAGCCCCAGCCCGGGGGTGATCTATCCGACGCTGGATCTGCTCCAGGACCAGGGCCTTATCAGCGTGGAAGACGACAACGGACGCAAGAAAATCCTTATCAGCGAGGAAGGAAAACAGCTGCACGCCGAGAACCAGGAGCACCTGGCCCATATCCAGGAGCGCCTGCAGGCGCGGATGGTCGGCTGCGAGCTGCGCCGCGATCCGCAGATGAAGCGCGCGCTGGAAAACTTCAAAGCGGTCCTCGACCTGAAAGTGAACCAGCAGGCCAGCAGTGCCGCCCAGCTCAAGCAGATCATCGGCATTATTGACCGGGCGGCGATGGAGATCTCTCAGCTCGACTAAGCCTCTTTTTTCACCACCGGCTGCCCCGCGCTGGGGCAGCCCGCACCACGGCGGATCGCCCCATCCATTGCCGCCAGGCAGAAAATCTCGTCAGCTCAGGAATAAAACGTGCCAATAGTGGCGCAATGAGATTAAATTTTACACAATTCGTCTTTTGCTTTGCATTTATCCCGATTTTCACCGCTTCTGCCGAACTGGCGTAATCCCTGCAATACTTAATCCAGTATCGTGTGATACGTCCGCCCCAGGAGCACATTTTGAACAGGTTACCTTCCAGCGCATCGGCTCTGGCCTGCAGCGCACACGCACTGAATCTCATTGAAAAGCGCACGCTTGATCATGAGGAAATGAAAGCACTTAACCAGGAGGTCAGGGAATACTTTAAAGAGCATGTGAATCCGGGGTTTTTAGAGTATCGAAAATCGGTCACAGCCGGCGGGGATTACGGAGCCGTAGAGTGGCAAGCGGGAGGGTTAAATACGCTTGTCGACACCCAGGGACAGGAGTTTATCGACTGCCTTGGTGGGTTTGGCATCTTCAATGTAGGGCACCGTAATCCAGTTGTGGTATCCGCCGTCGAGAATCAACTCGCGAAACAACCGCTTCACAGTCAGGAGCTGCTGGACCCGCTACGCGCGATGCTGGCGAAAACCCTGGCAGCCTTAACGCCCGGGAAACTAAAGTACAGTTTCTTCTGCAACAGCGGTACCGAATCAGTAGAAGCGGCGCTGAAGCTGGCAAAAGCCTATCAGTCTCAGCGCGGCAAATTTACCTTCGTCGCCACCAGCGGCGCGTTCCACGGTAAATCGCTGGGCGCGCTGTCGGCCACCGCCAAGTCGACCTTCCGCAAACCCTTTATGCCGCTGCTGCCGGGCTTCCGCCACGTGCCGTTCGGCGATATCACCGCCATGCGCACCATGCTGAGCGAGTGCAAGAAAACCGGCGACGACGTCGCGGCGGTGATCCTCGAGCCGATTCAGGGCGAAGGGGGCGTGATCCTCCCGCCGGCGGGTTACTTACCGGCGGTCCGTAAACTGTGCGACGAGTTTGGCGCATTGCTGATCCTCGACGAAGTGCAGACCGGCATGGGCCGCACCGGCAAGATGTTCGCCTGCGAGCATGAGAACGTCCAGCCGGACATTCTGTGTCTGGCGAAAGCGCTCGGCGGCGGTGTGATGCCGATCGGCGCGACGGTGGCGACGGAAGAGGTCTTCTCGGTGCTCTTCGATAACCCGTTCCTGCACACCACCACCTTCGGCGGCAACCCGTTGGCCTGTGCGGCGGCGCTGGCGACGATCAACGTGCTGCTGACGCAAAACCTGCCGGCGCAGGCGGCGCAGAAAGGCGATATGCTGCTGGACGGTTTCCGCCTGCTGGCGCAGGAGTATCCGGACCTGGTGAATGAAGTGCGCGGGAAAGGCATGCTGATGGCCATTGAGTTTGTCGATAACGAGATTGGCTACGACTTTGCCAGCGAGATGTTCAGACAGCGGGTGCTGGTCGCCGGGACGTTAAACAACGCCAAGACGATCCGCATTGAACCGCCGCTGACGCTCACCCTTGAGCAGTGCGAACAGGTGCTGAAGGCGGCGCGCAAGGCGCTGGCGGCCCTGCGCGTTTCGGTCGAAGAAGCGTAATAAAGTGTCCTTCACCCTCTCCCTCTGAGAGGGTGAAGGATAACCCTCACACCTGCGGTAACAGGCCGATAAAGCTGCGCTTCTGCCGCGGCTGCGACATCATCTCCTCCAGCTTTTCGACGCAGGCTAAATAGTGCGGCGTCTTCTTATGCGCCAGCACCGCCTCATCGTCTTTATAGGCTTCGTAGATAAAAAAGCGGGTTTTCACCTCGGGATCCTGCAGGACATCAAAGCGCAGGTTGCCTGGCTCCCGCAGCGCGCCCTCGTGGTTGGCGCGAAACACCTCGAGAAACTCATCCACCCGCTCGGGTTTAATATTGATCTCCACTAGCGTGACGTTCATTTCAGCTCTCCCTGTTTCTCTTCCTGCCAGAACTGATACGCTTCGCGCGCGTTCAGATTCTCATGCACCACCTTTTTCACCGCCTTCAGCATCGCGCGCGGGGCGCTGGACTGGAAGATATTGCGCCCCATATCCACCCCGGAAGCCCCCTGGTCGATCGCCCGCCAGCACATCTCCAGCGCCTCATGCTCCGGCAGTTTTTTACCGCCGGCGATAACGATCGGCACCGGACAGCTGGCGGTCACTTTTTCAAAGCCTTCCTCAACGAAATAGGTCTTCACAAACTGCGCCCCCATTTCGGCGGCAATCCGGCTGGCCAGCGAGAAGTAGCGCGCATCGCGGGTCATCTCTTTGCCGACGCCGGTAACCGCCAGGACCGGCATACCGTAGCGATTGCCGGCGTCCACCAGTTTGATGATGTTATTGATCGACTGATGTTCGTATTCGCTGCCGATATAGACCTGCGCCGCCACCGCGCATACGTTGAGCCGCAGCGCGTCTTCCATCGCCACCGCCACGCATTCGTTGGAGAGTTCGCTCAAAATCGAATTGCCGCCGGAGGCGCGGAGCACCACCGGCTTATTGGTGGCCGCCGGTACCTGGCTGCGCAGTACGCCGCGGGTGCACATCAGCACGTCGGTGTCGGCAAACAGCGGCGCAATCGACAGGTCGATACGCTCCAGCCCGGTGGTTGGCCCCTGGAAGTAACCGTGATCGAAGGCCAGCATCACCGTGCGGTTGCTGTGCGGATTAAAAATGCGCGCCAGCCGCGACTGCATGCCCCAATCCAGCGAGCCGCAGCCTTTCAGGGTATACAGCGTATTCTGCTGCGGGCGGTCAATACCGAAGTCCTTCCCCTCTTTGATATCGTCTAAATCTGCCATCTCATCCTCCGTCAGAAGTCGTAGTTGTTGATGTTCTCTTTGCTGAACACCACGCGCTCCGGCAGCAGCACGATACCGTTGCCCTTCGCCTCATACTGGTAGCCCTGCACGCTGTTCGGTTCGACCTTCAGCGAGCCGATATCTTTCACCTCAACGCTGTCGCCCACGTTAAGATCGCCCTTTTTCAGCAAACGATCGGCGACGTTAACCGCAATTTTGCCCTGCTGAACCACATCCCACAGGCCGAACGCTTTCACCGTGCCGCGCTCAACGTACGGACGCATCACGTTCGGCGTACTAAAGCCGACAATCGCCACGCCCTGACGCTTGAGGTTCTCTGCCGCCTGCGCCGCCGCCGGCAGCGCATTGGCATCCGGCGCGATAATGGCGTCAAGATCCGGATAGGCTTTTAAGATCCCCTCGGCGGTTTGTAGCGATTTGGTGGCATCGTTATAGCCGAACTGAGTGGTGACGATTTGCCACTGCGGATGCTCTTTTTCGATTTTGGCTTTGGCTTCCTTCACCCATTGGTTCTGGTCGGTCACCGTCGGGCTGGAGTAGAAAAACGCTACCTTGGCAGTAGGCTTCGTCACCTGCTTTTCCGCCATCTCGACCAGCAGGCCGCCAAGCTGCTGCGGCGTGCCCTGATTGATATAGATGCTGCGGCACTCCGGCCTGGTATCGGAATCCCAGGTCAGGACTTTCACCCCGCGCTGCATCGCCCGCTTCAGCGCCGGACACAGGCCGTCCGGCGAGACGGCGGAAACGATAATCGCGTTGTAGCCCTGGTTGACGAAGTTGTTGATAAGCTGCACCTGGCCGGAGACGCTGGGCTCGGTTGGGCCGTCATAGGTGACATCCACGCCCAGCGCTTTCCCCGCCTCTTTCGCGCCGTTGCCGCCGCTGGTAAAGAAGCCGACGCCGACCAGCTTAGGAATAAAGGCGATGCGGTCCGCCGCCTGTGCGGTGACTACGCTCATCGCCAGCGCCAGCACGATCAGTTTTAATTTCATTTTATGCTCCGATTGTTTTATGCGAGAAAAGACGCCGCCAGGTCGCGCGCACCCATTCACGGTGCAGGCTCAGCGAACGCCCCATCACCACCACAACCAACAGCGCCCCTGACAGCGCGCTCGACACCTGGTTGGGGATGCCGACCATCTGTAAACCCTGTTGCAGATACCCCACCAGCAATGCCGCCAGCGCGGTACCCAGTATCGATCCCGAGCCGCCGTAAATATTGGCCCCGCCGAGCACCGCCGCGGTCAGCGCAGGCATCAGCAGGTCGCGGCCTAAATCCGAACGTGCCGAGCCGAAATAGGAGACCATCACCAGCGCCGCGACCGCCGAGGCGACGCCCACCAGGCCATACAGCACGTACGGGATGCCGTTCACCGACAGCGCGGCATAGCGCGCGGCGCGCGGGTTTTGCCCGAGTAAAAAGAGGTGGCGGCCAAAGCGCCCGCGATGGGTCAGCAGCCAGAAGAAAAAGGTGATAATCGCGAATAGCACCAGCGGCAGCGGCAGTCCGGCGAGGGTTAAATTGGCGAAGGCGGTGAAGCTATCGGGAAAACCGCCAATCCCCTCGTAACCGGTCGCGCCGGCCATCCCGGAAAGCAGCAGCGCGCCGCCGCCGTACAGATACAGCGTACCAAGCGTGATCACCAGCGGGCTGATGCCGGTGTAGTGGATCAGCGCGGCGTTGAATAACCCGCACAGCAGTCCCAAGAGCAACGTCAGCGATACCGCGAGCCACAGCGGCCAGCCCGCCTGGGTCATCACCCCGAGGGCGATGGCGCACAGGCCGATGGTCGAGCCCAGCGAAATATCGATCCCGCCGCTGATGATCACCAGTGTCAGCGGCAGCGCGACGATGCCGATGCAGATAAAGTCGCTGGTGCTAAAGAGCAGCATATTGAGATCCAGCATGCGCGGATTCAGCGCGCCGAACAGCAGGATCTCCACGATCAGCAACGCCAGCAGCGCGCTTTCCCAGTTAAGCTTCAGCTTCATTTAAGCCACCTCTTTGCTTTTGCGTTCGGGAAAGCGGGCAACCTGTTTCCCCCCTTTGTTACCGGGCTGGAAACGGCTGTACTTTAGCGCCCGCTGATGGCGGGCCAGCGCCTGGCGCAGGCGGCCATCGAGCACCAGCACGCCGAGCAGCACCAGACCGGCGATAAAGTCATTCCACCAGGCGGGAAGGCGGAACAGCACCAGTACGGTGTCGATTTGGGTAAGGAAAAAGGCGCCGAGAAACGCGCCGAGCAGCGTACCGGTACCGCCAAGCAGCGAGATCCCGCCCAGTACGCAGGCGGCGATGGCTTTCATCTCCAGGCCGCTGCCGGTCTGATTAGGCACAAAGCCAATCTGCGCGGCGAAGACGATCCCGGCGCAGGCCGCCAGCATACCGTTGAGGGTAAAGGCCAGCATCCGCGTGCGGTTGACCGCCACGCCCAGCTGGCGCGCGGCGGCGAGGTTATCGCCAACGGCGTAAAAATCACGACCAAAGGCGGTGCGCGACAGCAGCCAGCCGCCCGCCAGCAGCAGCGCCAGCACCAGCCAGCCCAGCGGCGACACGCCGATAAACGCAGGCTCCGAGAGCGATTTCAGGCTGTCGGGCAAGCCTTCGATCCATTTCCCGCCGGTCCACAGCAACATCACCCCGCGATACAACCCCAGCGTGCCGAGCGTCGCGACGATCGCCGGAATGCGCAGCCCCACCACCAGCAGGCCGTTAAACGCCCCGGCCAGCGCGCCAATCGCCAGCGCGAAGGCGATGGCCGTCGCCAACCCGTATCCGTTGTTCAGCGCCACGCCGACGGCGATGGCGCATAGCCCAACGGTGGAGCCTACCGACACGTCAATATTGCGGGTCAGCATCACCAGGGTCGCGCCCAATGCCAGCAGGCAGAGGATTTGCGAGCTGGCGAAAATCATCGCCAGGGTCTGCAGGCTGAAATAGGCCGGATTGAGCGCCACCAGCACAACAAAGAGCGCCACGATGGCAAAGAAGGCGCTCAGTTCGCGATTCTTGAGTAACGTTTTCATGCCTGCCCTCCAAAGGCCAGGGTCATCATGCGATCGACGGTCACCGCCTGCCGCGCCAGCTCGCCGCTGTAGCGGCCCTGATGCATCACCAGCACCCGGTCGGCCAGGCCGATGAACTCATCCAGATCGGAGGAGATCATCAGCACTGCCACATTTTGCGCGGCGACGCTTTTCAGCAGCTGATAGATATCGGCGCGGGCGGAGACATCCACGCCGCGCGTCGGCTCATCGACAATTAGCAGCAGCGGGTTGGCCTCCAGACAGCGCGCCAGCAGCACCTTCTGCTGGTTACCGCCAGAGAGAGTGCGCACCGGCTGATCGCCATCGGCCAGCTTGATCCCCAGCGCCCGGTGATAGCGCTCAACCACCGCCGCCTCCCGTTTCCCCTGCTGCCACCACGATGGCTGATTGAACATCACCGTGTTCCAGCGCACCGGCGCATCGAGAAACAGCCCCGAGACCTGGCGGTCTTCCGGCAGATAGACCAGCCCGCTGGCCAGCCGGGCGCGGGTGCTGTCATTGCTAATCTCGCGATTCTCCAGCCAGATCCGCCCGGCGCGCGGTGGACGCAGGCCGTATAAGGTTTCGGCAAATTCGGTGCGCCCGGATCCCACCAGCCCGGCGAGGCCGACGATCTCCCCGGCGCGGATCTCCAGATTGAGATCGATAAAGCCTTCTCCGGTAAGATCCTCCACCCGCAGCACGGGAAAATCCTGCGCCTGGGTGCGGCGGTTGCCCGGCAGCGCCAGCCACAGCTTTTGCGTGTCGCTCAGCGTATGGTCGCGGCTGGCCGGCGTCATAGCGCTAATCAGTTGCTCATCGCGGTAAGTTGCGGTCTCGCCGCTCAGCACTACCGCCCCGTCGCGCATCACCGAAATATGGCTGGCAAGCTGGCGGATTTCGGGCAGTTTGTGCGAGATAAACACGATCCCCACGTCCAGCGCCTGTAACGCGCGGATCTGGCTAAACAACCTCTCCGTTTCGCCCGGGGTTAAAGAGGCGGTGGGTTCATCAAGGATCAGGATCCGCGCTTCGCGCATCAGGCCGCGCAGGATCTCGACCATCTGTTGATCGGCTACCTCGAGCGTGCTGGCGCTGGCATCGAGGTTGATCTGGCAGTTCAGCTGCTGCAGTTTTTCCTGCAGTCGCGCGGCGGTATCCGCCCGCTTCGGCAAACGAAAGAGAATGTTCTCGCGCACGCTGAGGTTGGGAAACAGCATCGGCTCCTGCGGCACCAGATAAATGCCCAGCTGGTGGGCCAGCGCCGGGCTGAGGCGCGCAAACGCGCGGTCGCCGATCGTCAGCTCACCGCTATCCGGGGTTTCGACGCCGGCGATGATCTTCATCAGCGTCGATTTACCCGCGCCATTGCCTCCCATCAGGGCATGCACCTGGCCCGCGCATAGCGTAAAGTCGATGCCCTTCAGCACGGCAACGCCGGAGAACTGTTTGCGGATCTGGCGAGCTTCAAGCAGTGGCTTCATCGTCGCGCCTCGTTTGAACAAATGATTTTTAAATTTAATAATGTTCAAAAGCGTAGACGGTGAACTATATTTACAACCGTGCGAAGATCACACTTTGGTGCTTTAGATCGTCAGGAAAAAATAGGCCAGCGATGAAAGATCCGTTTTGCCAGTCGGCTCACACTTTCCGACCGCGCAATAGCGAACATATGATCTAAATTTTTATAAGAGTTCAATTTATGAGCGAAAAACGCATTACGGAAGAGAACCGCTACGCCGGGCTGGCGTTAGCCGAGGAAGAGCTGGTGGCGCGGGTGGCGTGGTGCTACTACCACGACGGCCTGACGCAAAATGACATCGGCGAGCGTTTGGGGCTGCCGCGGCTGAAGATTTCCCGCCTGCTGGAGAAAGGCCGTCAGTCCGGGGTGATCCGCGTGCAGATCAACTCGCGCTATGAGGGCTGTCTGGCGCTGGAAAGTGAACTCCAGCAGCGCTTTGGACTCAAGATTGCCCGCGTGCTGCCGGCGCTCAATACTCCGCCGATGAATACCCGGCTGGGGATCGGCGCGGCGCAATCGCTGATGGGTATTCTGCAACCGGGGCAATTATTGGCAGTCGGTTTCGGCGAAGCCACCATGAGCTGCCTGCAGCATCTCAGCGGCTTTATCGGCTCGCAGCAGGTGCGGCTGGTGACTCTCTCCGGCGGCGTCGGCCCCTATATGACCGGCATCGGCCAGCTTGATGCCGCCTGCAGCGTCAGCATTATCCCGGCGCCGCTGCGGGTCTCTTCGGCGGAGGTCGCCGAGATCCTGCGCCGCGAGTCGAGCGTGCGCGACGTGATCCTCGCGGCGACGGCGGCGGACGCGGCGGTGGTTGGCATCGGCGCCATCGATCAGCGACGCGATGCGACTATCCTGCGCTCCGGCTATATCAGCGAGGGCGAACAGCTGATGTACGCCCGCAAAGGCGCGGTCGGCGACATTTTAGGTTATTTCCTGCAGGCCGACGGCAGGCCGGTAGAAGGACTGGAGATCCATCGGGAACTGCTCGGCGTAACCCTTGATGAGCTGGCGCAGCTGCCGACCATCGTTGGCGTCGCCGGGGGAGAAGAAAAAGCGCAGGCGATTTATGCCGCTCTGATTGGCAAGCGCATTAATGGCCTGGTAACGGAAGAGACAACAGCACGCGCGGTGCTTACCCTGGCCTCCTGACGGCCTGGCGCCGCGCGACAACAGCGAGGCGCATGTCATGAGTTACCTGTTAGCGTTAGATGCCGGGACCGGCAGCATTCGGGCGGTTATTTTCGATCTTAATGGCCGCCAGCTGGCGGTAGGCCAGGCCGAATGGAAACACCTGAGCGTTGATAACGTCCCCGGCTCGATGGAGTTCGACCTTACCACCAACTGGCAGCTGGCCTGCCAGTGCATTCGTCAGGCGCTCGACGCCGCCCGGCTCTCTGCCGCCGATATTCAGTCCGTCGCCTGCTGTTCGATGCGCGAAGGCATCGTTCTCTATGACCGCAACGGCGAGGCCATCTGGGCCTGCGCCAACGTCGATGCCCGCGCCAGCCGCGAAGTGGCGGAGCTTAAGGAGATCCACGACTATCGCTTCGAATCCGAGGTATACGAGGTCTCGGGACAAACCCTGGCGCTCAGCGCCATGCCGCGCCTGCTGTGGCTGGCGCACCACCGCCCTGATATCTACCGCAAAGCGGCAACCATCACCATGATCAGCGACTGGCTGGCGGCGAAGCTTTCCGGCGAGCTGGCGGTCGACCCGTCAAACGCCGGCACCACCGGCATGCTCGATCTGTTCAGCCGCGACTGGCGTCCGGCGCTGCTGGATATGGCCGGGCTGCGCGCCGATATGCTGTCGCCGGTCAAAGAGACCGGTACCCTGCTGGGCGCCGTCACCGAAGCGGCGGCGCAGCAGAGCGGCCTGCGCGCCGGGACGCCGGTGGTGATGGGCGGCGGCGACGTCCAGCTCGGCTGCCTGGGCCTTGGGGTGGTGCGCGCCGGGCAAACCGCGGTACTCGGCGGCACTTTCTGGCAGCAGGTGGTCAACCTGCCGCAGGTGCGCACCGATCCGCAGATGAATATTCGTGTTAATCCTCATGTCATTCCCGGCATGGCGCAGGCGGAATCGATCAGCTTCTTTACCGGCCTGACCATGCGCTGGTTTCGCGACGCCTTCTGCGCTGAAGAAAAACTGATTGCCGAGCGGCTCGGCGTCGATGCCTATTCGCTGCTGGAGGAGATGGCCAGCCGCGTCCCCGCCGGTTCCCACGGCGTGATGCCTATTTTTTCCGACGCTATGCACTTTAAGCAGTGGTACCACGCCGCGCCGTCGTTTATTAACCTCTCCATCGATCCGGAAAAGTGCAATAAAGCGACCCTGTTCCGCGCGCTGGAAGAGAACGCGGCGATTGTCTCCGCCTGCAACCTCGCGCAGATCTCGCAGTTCTCCGGGGTGACATTCGACAGCCTGGTGTTTGCCGGCGGCGGCTCTAAAGGCGCGCTGTGGAGCCAGATCCTCAGCGACGTCACCGGCCTGCCGGTGCGGGTGCCGGTGGTCCGCGAAGCCACCGCGCTGGGCTGCGCCATCGCCGCCGGAACCGGCGCCGGGCTGTATGACGATATGGCCAGCACCGGAGAGCGGTTAGTGAGCTGGCACCGCGAGTTTACCCCAAATCCGCAGCATCGCGAGCTGTATCAGGAGATGATGAGCAAGTGGCAGACGGTGTACGCCGATCAGCTTGGCCTTGTCGATAGCGGGCTGACAACGTCGATGTGGCAGGCGCCGGGTCTGGAACGCCGCCAGCGCGTTGCGTCTTCCCCCTCACCCTAACTACCGGTGCCGCTCCGCCTTTCCCCCCTCTCCCTTTGGGAGAGGGCCGGGGTGTGGGGCAACGCTTCGCCGTTCTTTGAATCCCATCACAATCACCGCACTCCCCTTTTCCCTTTTTCTCCACGATGGCTAAATTAGTAACTCATCCGACCACATAACAATAATTTTACATTGGAAGCCACTATGAGCCGCTATCCGTCGCTTTTCGCCCCGCTTGAGCTGGGCTTCACAACGCTCAAAAACCGCGTGTTGATGGGCTCAATGCACACCGGGCTGGAAGAGCTGCCGGACGGCGCGCAGCGGCTGGCGGCCTTTTACGCCGAGCGCGCCCGTCACGGCGTGGCGCTGATCGTCACCGGCGGCATCGCTCCGGCGCCCTCTGGCGTCACCATGGCCGGCGGCGCGGTACTCAACGACGCCAGCCATCTGGCGCATCATCGTCATATTACCGACGCGGTACATCAGGAAGGCGGCAAAATCGCCCTGCAGATCCTGCACACCGGGCGCTACAGCTACCAGCCCGCGCTAGTGGCCCCTTCGGCGCTACAGGCGCCGATCAACCGTTTTACCCCCCATGAACTGAGCCACGATGAGATCCTGACGCTGATCGATGATTTTGCCCACTGCGCCCAACTGGCGCGTGAAGCGGGATATGACGGCGTCGAGGTGATGGGCTCTGAGGGCTATCTGATTAACGAATTTCTCGCCGCGCGCACCAACCAGCGCGACGACCAATGGGGCGGTGATTATGCCAGGCGCATGCGTTTCGCCGTAGAGGTGGTTAAGGCGGTACGCCAGCGCGCCGGCCACGATTTCATTATCATTTACCGTCTGTCGATGCTCGATCTGGTCAACGACGGCAGCACGCTGGCGGAAGTCACCGAACTGGCCAAAGCGATTGAAGCGGCGGGAGCGACCATCATCAACACCGGGATTGGCTGGCACGAAGCGCGCATTCCGACCATCGCCACGCCGGTACCGCGCGGAGCTTTCAGCTGGGTCACTCGCAAGCTGAAGGGCGCGGTGTCGATCCCGTTGATCACCACCAACCGCATTAACGATCCGCAGGTCGCGGAGGATATTCTCGCCCGCGGCGATGCCGATATGGTATCGATGGCCCGCCCGTTCCTTGCCGACGCCGAATTTATATCAAAAGCGCAGGACGATCGCGCCGATCAGATCAACACCTGCATCGGCTGCAATCAGGCGTGTCTCGATCGGATCTTCGTCGGCAAAGTCACCTCCTGTCTGGTCAACCCGCGCGCGTGTCATGAAACCCTGATGCCGGTCCTGCCGGCCAACGCGCCTAAACGGCTGGCGGTGGTCGGCGCCGGGCCTGCCGGTCTGGCCTTCGCCGTAAACGCTGCCGCCCGCGGTCATCACGTCACGTTGTTTGATGCGCTCCCGGAGATCGGCGGTCAGTTTAATATCGCCAAACAGATCCCCGGCAAAGAGGAGTTTCACGAGACGCTGCGTTACTACCGCACCATGCTCGATCTTCATGGTGTCGATCTACGCCTGAACACCCGCGTCACGACAGACGATCTGCTGGCGTTCGATGAGACGATCCTCGCCACCGGCATCGCCCCGCGCCTGCCGGCGATCGACGGGATCGATCATCCAAAAGTGCTGAGCTATCTTGATGTCTTGCGCGATAAAGCACCGGTTGGCGCGAAGGTGGCGATTATCGGCTGCGGCGGTATCGGCTTCGACACCGCGATGTTTTTAAGCCAGTCGGGCGTGGCCACCAGCCAGGATATCGGCGAGTTCTGCCGCGAATGGGGTATCGATACCAGCCTGCAAACGGCGGGAGGGCTGAGTGCTGAAGGCCCGCAACTGAGTAAAAGTCCGCGACAGATTGTGATGCTGCAGCGCAAAGCCAGCAAACCGGGCGAAGGGCTCGGCAAAACCACCGGCTGGATCCACCGCGCGACGCTGCTGGCGCGCGGGGTGAAAATGATCCCGGCGGTCAGCTATGAAAAGATCGATGATGAAGGGTTACATGTCACTATCGGCGGCGAGCGCCAACTGCTGGCGGTCGATCAGGTGGTGATCTGCGCCGGTCAGGAGCCGCGCCGCGAGCTGGCGGATCCGCTGCGCGCGGCGGGGAAAACGGTGCATCTCATCGGCGGTTGCGACGTGGCGGCGGAGCTGGATGCGCGTCGGGCGATTGCCCAGGGCACTAAACTGGCGCTGGCGATTTAGCCCTGTCCCGGGGGCGGCGCGATGCGCCTTCCCCGGGCTACCACGATAATCCCGCACGCTAGCCCGGCTAAGGCGACAGCCGCGAGCCGGGGGAAACCGCGACAAGAATCAGCGCTGCTTACGCACCTTCGTTGCTTTCAAAATGACAAACTTATTGTTCGTCGCAATCGTCGTGCAATTACCAAACGCGCGCTTCAGCTTACGGAAGTAATCGAGGTGGCGGTTGCCGACGACGTACAGCTCGCCGCCGTATTTCAGGCTGCGGCGGGCATCGTTAAACATCTGCCAGGCGATATGGTCGGTAATAGCGTGCTGCTGATGGAACGGCGGATTACACAGAATCGCCGTAAAGCGGTCGGGCTCAATGCCGGAGAGCGAGTTGTTGACCATGAATTCACAGCGTGCGATATCGTCCGGCAGGTTACGCTCGACGTTCAACCGGCTGGAAGCCACCGCCATGTGCGACTCATCGGTAAACATGACCCGCGCGTTCGGGTTCTGCGCCAGCGCCTGCAGGCCAATCACCCCATTGCCGCAGCCGAGATCGGCGATCTCGCCTTCTAGATCAGACGGTAAGTGCTGCAGGAAGAAACGCGCGCCGATATCCAGCCCGCTGCGGGCAAAAACGTTGGCGTGGTTATGGATGGTCCACGGCGTGCCGTCCAGCTTCCAGCTGTAGGTTTGCGGCGCATCGGCAAGCTCAGGAGCGGTGAAAACGCAGTGGATCAGACGCGCTTTTTTCCACGCCAGCGAGGTGGTGGTGGTGCCGAGGATTTTTTCAAACAGCGCCAGCGTCGAGTTGTGCACATCACGGGCTTTCGCCGCGGCGATGATGCGGGTTTCCGGCGTAACTACTTCGCGCAGGGCGCGCAGCTGCTGTTCCAGCAGCGCCAGCTGTTTTGGCACCTTAATCAGCACCAGCGCCGGCGCGGCCGGTAGCGGGCTCAGGCTATCCTGAAAGCGCACGCTCTCTTCATCGATACCGTTCATCCGCAGGTTGTGGCGGGTCGCCAGCTCGGAAATAAAGGAGTCGTTGATACTGACCGGGTTGCGATCCGCCAGCGCGCAGGCGAGCGCGCCGAAGCCGTCGTTGAAGATGAGCGTCAGGCCGTCGACGTCATTCACCTGTTGCAGCAGATATTCATCCGCCGCTTCCCATGCCTGAAGCGCTTCTTCTTCAGCGTTAGGTGGGAACCGCTCTAATGTGAATAACTCACCGTTTAACTCTGCCTGGCTCATCGCCTCTCCGCCTCCGGAATAGTAAAACCCGCGAGTTTATACGCAAATCCTGTCCAGTTGAAGAGAGATCGCTGATCATCGCCGCTCAGCGTAGATCGCCCTCGTCATCGGCTCGCAGCAGCGTTATCGACGCGCGAGCGCCGGGCATCAGCTGCTGCAGATAACCTACCAGCCGCTCTCCCGCCTCATGCAGGGCCGACAACGGCATCGCCGGCAGGCTTTCGAGAATAAACCACATCGTCTGCGCGCCGCTGTCCAGCCGGGTGCGCACGCCCTGTCGCCAGTTCCAGCGTCGGCAGGTTACGCCTATATCATCCCGCCAGATGACTTCGCCCGGCTCCGGATATTCCACTACCGGCTCTGCCGATTTTAGCGTATCGAATGGCTCATCGCCGCGGGCAATGGCCAGCCGCGGTTCGCCACGGTAGGCGGCCAGATTTTCCCCACCGACCGGGACGGCATAGCGAATGCTGATCGCGTTGTAGATATCCACCACCGGATCGATGGCCGGCAGACTCCCCTCTTTCAGCACCCGCTTGCGCAGCGCCTGCGCCGAACAGGGGGTACGTTTCGCCTTCGCGCCGAAGGCGCTGAACGCTTCATCCCATGCAGCCAGGTGCGCTTGCGCCCAGGGCACATCATCCTGCTGCACCGCCAGGCAGGCCTCGGCCAGCGCCTGCTCCGCGACGGCGGGATCGGCCACCGGCGCGCTCTCCACCACAATACTTAATGCCCGAAAGCCCGGCGCCAGGCGGCTGACCGCAGATTCGATTGACGGCGTTACGCTACGCATTCGATAATCCTGTAATGACCAATTTGTTTCATCATAGTGACCAATGAACGTAAAAGTCAATATAACGACCGATTCAGGATCTGATGTCGACCAGGTAAGTCGCGCCGTCGCCACGCGGCTGAAGGCCTACCGTACAGCGAAAAAAATGTCGCTGGACGAGCTGTCGCGCCGGGCCAGCATCAGCAAAGGTATGCTGGTCGAGATGGAAAAAGAGGCCGCCAATCCCAGCATTGCGATCCTCTGCAAACTCGCCGCCGCGCTGGGCGTCTCGGTGGCGGATATTGTCAATGTGGCAAGCGAACCCGCGTTGCATATTATTCCCGCCGAGCAGATCCCCACCCTCTGGCAAGGCCCGCTGGGGGGCAGCGCCAGGCTCCTCGCCGGCACCGCCGGGCCGAATATGATTGAGCTGTGGCGCTGGGAGATGCAGCCCGGCGAAGCCTTTGCCTCGCCCGGCCACCCGGCAACAACCTTCGAGCTGCTGCACGTGGAAGCCGGCGCGCTGACGCTGACGCTTGGCGAGACCTGCCGCACGGTGGCGGCCGGGGAATCGGCGGTGGCCCGCACCGAAATAGAGCACGGTTACCGCAATGAGGGTACCGCGCCGCTGGTCTTTACCATGACCGTGGCTGAACTGCCCTCCTGACAGACATAATGATAAGACGATGACAAAACTCATTTATTTACAGGGCTATCCTGAATCGCTGCTGGCGCAGGTGACCACGTTAATCGAGCAAGGCCGCCTCGGCGAGGTGCTGCAAAAGCGCTATCCGCAAGGGCACGACGTTAACAGCGATAAAGCGCTGTATCAGTACACCCAGGACTTGAAAAACCGCTTTCTGCGCGGCGCGGCGCCGATCAACAAAGTGATGTATGACAGTAAGATCCACGTGCTGAACAATGCGCTCGGCCTGCATACCGCCATTTCCCGCGTGCAGGGCGGTAAGCTGAAAGCTAAAGCGGAAATTCGCGTGGCGACGGTATTTCGCGACGCGCCGGAAGCCTTTCTGCGGATGATCGTGGTTCATGAACTGGCGCATCTGAAAGAGAAGGATCACAACAAGGCTTTCTATCAGCTGTGCTGCCATATGGAGCCGCAGTACCACCAGCTGGAGTTCGACACCCGCCTGTGGCTGACGCACCTTTCGTTAAATCGTTCTACGTAGTGACGCACTGGTTTTGTCATGACGGCATGATAGAGTGGCGGCAGGTTCCCTTTAACGGAGTTCGTCAACGTTTATGATACGTTTCGCAGTTGTTGGCACAAACTGGATCACCAAGCAGTTTGTCGATGCCGCCCATGAAACCGGCAAATATAAACTTACCGCCATCTACTCCCGCAGCCTCGAACAGGCGCAAGCCTTCGCCAAAGACTATCCGGTCGAGCATCTGTTTACCTCGCTCGATGAACTGGCACAGAGCCCTGACGTTGACGCGGTCTATATTGCCAGCCCGAACTCGCTGCACTTTCCGCAGACCCGGCTGTTCCTGAGCCATAAGAAGCACGTCATTTGCGAAAAGCCGCTGGCGTCGAACCTGCAGGAAGTCGAGGCGGCGATAGCGCTGGCGAAAGAAAATAACGTGGTGCTGTTTGAAGCCTTTAAAACCGCCAGTCTGCCTAACTTTCTCCTACTGAAAGAAACGCTCGCTAAAGTGGGCAAACTACGCAAAGCCTTCATCAACTACTGTCAGTACTCCTCACGCTATCAGCGCTACCTTGACGGCGAAAACCCCAACACCTTTAACCCGGCGTTCTCTAACGGTTCGATTATGGATATCGGCTTCTATTGCCTGGCGTCCGCTGTGGCGCTGTGGGGCGAGCCGCGGGCCGTTCTTGCCACCGCCAGCCTGCTGGACAGCGGCGTAGACGCCCAGGGCACCGTGGTGCTGAGCTATGGCGACTTCGACGTGACGCTGCATCACTCCAAAGTTAGCGATTCCGCGATCCCCAGTGAAATTCAGGGCGAAGACGGCGCGTTAGTGATCGAAAAAATCTCCGAATGTCAGAAGCTGGCGTTTGTGCCGCGCGGCGGTAAAGCCCAGGACCTGACGCAGCCCCAGCACATTAATACCATGCTGTATGAGGCGGAGACCTTTGCGCGGCTGGTGGAGACACAGGATGTGGATCACCCGGGCCTGGCGGTGAGCCGGATCACCGCCAAACTGTCCAGCGAAATTCGTCGCCAGACCGGAGTGATCTTCCCGGCCGATACGCAGCCGCTGGCGTAAAAGAGTGTAAAGGCCCGACCGGCCGCCATTGACGAAAACCGCCCTGTGACATATTTTGTTACGTGCAAAGGGGAGTAACTTCCTTGCCGGTTGATCGTCATTACGATGCGTGCAATACCGCATCCGGTCGCCGGGCAATAACCAAAGCCCATCGCGATGTACTTTGGTTGTTGTAAGTGAGACCTTGCCGGAAGGCGAGGTCTATGCATAAAAGCGCAGCGGCTGCCGTCATCCGACGTCAGCCGTTTTGTTTTTATGTAAGGAATATCAAATGAATACTGTCGGCACGCCGTTGCTATGGGGTGGATTCGCTGTCGTTGTCGCGATCATGTTGGCAATCGACCTGCTGCTTCAGGGACGACGCGGTTCGCATAGCATGACCATGAAGCAGGCCGCTGGCTGGTCAATCCTCTGGGTCACGCTTTCTCTGCTGTTCAACGCCGCCTTCTGGTGGTATCTGGTGCAAACCCAGGGCCGGGCCGTCGCCGATCCGCAGGCCTTAGCCTTCCTCACCGGTTATCTGATTGAAAAAGCGCTGGCGGTCGATAACGTCTTCGTCTGGTTGATGCTGTTCAGCTATTTCGCCGTACCGCCTGCTCTGCAGCGCCGGGTGTTGGTGTATGGCGTACTGGGCGCGATCGTTCTGCGTACCATTATGATCTTCGCCGGCAGCTGGCTGATTTCGCAGTTCGACTGGCTGCTGTACGTCTTTGGCGCCTTCCTGCTGTTTACCGGCGTGAAGATGGCGCTGGCGAAGGAGGACGACTCCGGCATCGGCGATAAGCCGCTGGTGCGCTGGATCCGCAGCCATCTGCGGATGACCGATAAAATCGAGAGCGAGCGCTTCTTCACCCGTAAAAACGGGGTGCTGTTCGCCACCCCGCTGCTGCTGGTGCTGATTCTGGTGGAACTGAGCGACGTGATTTTCGCCGTCGACAGTATCCCGGCAATCTTCGCGGTCACCACCGATCCGTTTATCGTGCTGACCTCGAACCTGTTCGCCATCCTCGGCCTGCGCGCCATGTACTTCCTGCTGGCGGGGGTCGCTGAGCGCTTCTCGATGCTCAAATACGGTCTGTCGGTGATTCTGGTGTTTATTGGCGTGAAGATGCTGATCGTCGACTTCTACCATATCCCGGTTGCCATCTCGCTGGGCGTGGTGGGCGGCATCCTGGCCGTCACGCTGCTGATTAACGCCTGGGTCAACAGGCAGCACGACAAGCAGCGCAAACTGCCAGAGTAATCTGCTACCGCGCCGTCGTCCCTCGCTGGCGGCGCGGTAATCAGCTATAGCAGACGTTCTCGTAACGAGAATACCTGCTCATGTCACAATTATGTTACTACGCAGTTAAAAAATAAGATCCATATTAAAATCACAGTATTTTACGCTTCCCGCCAGTCTTTCTTTCCGTATACTCGACTATGCAAACATCTACTTACATCCTGACATAAACGTAAAAAATAATACGTGGCTGGGATGGCTTGCTACATCACTGGAAGGAATGAATTATGACAACACGCACTCCCTCATCAGGGTGGCTCTCCCGCCTGGCGCAAGGCAGCCTGGTGAAACAAATTTTAATCGGCCTGGTGCTTGGCGTACTGTTGGCGCTGGTCTCTAAGCCTGCGGCTATCGCCGTCGGTCTGCTGGGGACCCTGTTCGTCGGCGCGTTAAAAGCGGTAGCGCCGGTGCTGGTATTGATGCTTGTCATGGCCTCGATCGCCAACCATCAGCACGGACAAAAAACCAGTATACGCCCCATTCTGTTTCTCTATCTGCTGGGCACCTTTAGCGCGGCGCTGACCGCGGTGTTGTTCAGTTTTCTCTTTCCCTCGACCCTGCACTTAACCACCGCCGCCGACAGCATCACGCCGCCGTCGGGGATTGTTGAGGTGCTGCGCGGCCTGCTGATGAGCATGGTGTCCAACCCGATCGACGCTCTGCTGAACGCCAACTATATCGGCATTCTGGTGTGGGCGGTGGGGCTTGGTTTCGCCCTGCGTCATGGTAACGACACCACCAAAAACCTGATCAACGACGTCTCCCACGCGGTGACCTTTATCGTTAAAGTGGTGATCCGCTTTGCGCCGCTGGGGATCTTCGGCCTGGTATCTTCCACCCTGGCGACCACCGGTTTCGAGACCCTGTGGGGCTATGCCCAGCTGCTGCTGGTGCTGGTGGGCTGTATGCTGCTGGTAGCGCTGGTGATTAACCCGCTGCTGGTGTTCTGGAAGATCCGCCGCAACCCCTATCCGCTGGTGCTCACCTGCCTGCGCGAAAGCGGCGTTTACGCGTTCTTCACCCGCAGTTCCGCCGCCAACATTCCAGTGAATATGGCGCTGTGCGAGAAGCTGAATCTGGATCGCGATACCTATTCGGTCTCTATTCCACTGGGGGCGACCATCAATATGGCAGGCGCGGCAATCACCATCACCGTGCTGACGCTGGCGGCGGTGCATACGCTGAATATTCCGGTGGATCTGCCGACGGCGCTGCTGCTGAGCGTGGTCGCTTCGCTGTGCGCCTGCGGCGCCTCCGGCGTGGCGGGCGGCTCGCTGCTGCTGATCCCGCTGGCCTGTAATATGTTTGGGATCCCGAACGATGTGGCGATGCAAGTGGTTGCCGTTGGCTTTATTATCGGCGTGCTGCAGGACTCCTGCGAAACCGCGCTGAACTCCTCCACCGACGCCCTGTTTACCGCCGCGGCCTGCATGGCGGAAGACGACCAGCTGGCGAAAAACGCCCTGCGCGGATAACGCCTTTCCCCTCCGCTATCGGGCGGAGGGGCTCTCTTCCTGTACTGCGTTTTCAACCTTAAACGGATCGATACCGCGCTTTTGCATCCGGCGGAAGCGAATGATATTCAGCCCGTTGACGATCAGGAAACTGCCTTCGATCAGCGTCCCGCCAATGGAACCCAACCACAGATTATGCGTGACCCAGCAGGCGGTGGAGCACCACATCACGCAGCGGACGGTTAGCCCTTTACAGCGAAACAGCGCCCAGGTGCTGGCGACGGTGCCAATGATCGGCAGCAGCTCCATGGCATGCTGCAGTTTACCCAGGCCGAGAATCAACGTCAGGAGGATAAAGACTGTCATCACCCACAGGCTACGGGTGCGTAAGGAAATGACCGTGCGAAGCGCATTGAGCCCGGCGCTCATTCCAGCCGGCCCGGCGCCCATCAGGAAAAAATGAACGCCGATAATAGCGCTATAGACCGCCAGCTGTAGCCTGAAACGGCGTTCATCGCGGTTGATAAAGGTGGTAATGCCGATAAGAAAGGCGATGACGCCGACCCCCTGGGCCAGCCAATACGCGGTCATGTAAGCTCCCTGACTGAAAAAAACAAACGGCGCTTCACTGGCTGAAACGCCGCTGTTACGAGCCCGATGGCGCTACGCTATCAGGCCGATACACAAACCAAGCCTCTGGGCGCCAACGCAAATACGCCTTTACAGGGTAACACCGCTTTTAAAGATGGCCAGCTCGCGGAAGTCATTCTGCTCATTACAGGTCGGTTTACCGTTGGCGAAGGCTACAATGGCATCCACAAACTCTTCCAGCAGCTGCGGCATCGTTTTGCCGTGGAGCAGCTGCCCGGCATCAAAGTCGATCCAGTGCTTTTTCTTCGCCGCCAGCTCGCTGTTGGTGGCGATCTTCACCGTTGGCACAAAGCCGCCGTACGGCGTGCCGCGACCGGTGCTGAACAGCACCATATGGCAGCCGGCGCCGGCCAGCGCGCTGGTGGCGACCGCGTCGTTGCCCGGCGCGCTCAGTAAATTCAGACCATGAACCTTCAGGCGCTCGCCGTAGCGCAGAACATCCACCACCTGGCTGGAGCCCGCTTTCTGAGTACAGCCCAGCGACTTATCTTCGAGGGTAGTGATCCCTCCGGCCTTATTACCCGGCGAGGGGTTTTCGTAAATAGGCTGGTCGTGAGCAATAAAGTACTGCTTAAAGTCATTGACCATGGTCACCAGCTTGTCGAAGGTCGCTTCGTCGCGGCAGTGGCTCATCAGCAACTGTTCAGCGCCGAACATCTCCGGCACTTCGGTCAGCACGGTAGTGCCGCCGTTGGCGATCACATAGTCTGAGAAGCGGCCCAGCATCGGATTAGCGGTAATGCCCGACAGGCCGTCCGATCCCCCGCACTCGAGGCCAAACTTCAGCTCGCTGAGCTTGCCCGGCTGGCGTTTATCCTGACGCACCACTTCATACAGCTGATGCAGATGCTCAACCCCCGCCTCCACTTCATCGTCCTGATGCTGGCAAACCATAAAGTGCACGCGCTGCGGGTCAAACTCGCCCAGCGTCTCGCGAAAGGCCTCCACCTGGTTGTTTTCACAGCCAAGGCCAACCACCAGCACCGCCCCGGCGTTCGGGTGACGAACCATATTTTGCAGCATGGTGCGAGTGTTGATATGGTCGTCCCCAAGCTGCGAGCAGCCATAGGTGTGGCTGAAGAGATGTACCCCATCGATATCCTCAGCGCCATACGTCTCTTTCAGGAAACGGTTCTGCATTTGTCTGGCCATCGCGTTGACGCAGCCGACGGTCGGCAGGATCCACAGCTCATTGCGCACGCCGACGTCACCGTTGGCGCGACGATAAATCTGCACTTCGCGATCCGCAGGCTGTGGCGGTTGGGCAACCAGGTCCGGTTGATAGCGATACGCGTCAAGGTCGCTGAGATTGGTGCGCGTATTGTGCGCATGAACATGCTCTCCCGGCGCGATATCCGCCAGCGCATGGCCAATCGGCAACCCGTACTTAACGACGTTTTCCCCTTTCGCGATAGCGCGCAGTGCAAACTTGTGGCCGCGAACGATATCCTGGCCGAGGGTGACCGAGTCATTATCAATCGTCACCACGCTACCGGCAGCGATATCCGTCAGCGCGACCGCGACGTTATCCTGCGAATGGATTTTGATGTATTGCATATCAACCGACCTCTGGCCTTAGTTCAGTTCAATGGCGAAATAGTCACGCGCATTGTTAAAGCAAATGTTTTTCACCATCTCGCCCAGCAGCGCGATATCCGCAGGCGCTTCGCCGGCAGCCACCCAACGGCCGATCATCTGGCACAGAATGCGGCGGAAGTATTCGTGGCGCGTGTAGGAGAGGAAGCTGCGACTGTCGGTCAACATCCCGACGAAGCGGCTCAGCAGCCCGAGCTGCGCCAGCTGGGTCATCTGCCGCTCCATACCGTCTTTCTGATCGTTGAACCACCAGCCGGAGCCGAACTGCATCTTGCCTGGCATGCCTTCACCCTGGAAGTTACCGATCATGGTGCCCAGCACTTCGTTATCACGCGGGTTCAGGCAGTAGAGAATCGTTTTCGGCAGCAGGTTTTCTTCGTTCTGCTTGCTCAGCAGCTTAGACAGCTCTTCCGCCATCGGACGATCGTTGATCGAGTCGAAGCCGACGTCTGGCCCTAACAGTTTGAACTGACGGAGGTTGTTGTTACGCAGCGCGCCAATGTGGTACTGCTGGACCCAGCCGCGACGGGCATACTCTGCGCCGAGGAACACCAGCACCGCGGTTTTGAACTGCGCCACTTCATGTTCGCTAAGGGTCTCGCCAGCCAGGCGGCGCGCCAGAATGTCATCCAGCTCGGCGTCGGTCGCTTCGGCAAACAGCACCACGTCCAGCGCATGATCGGAGACTTTGCAGCCGTGTGCGGCAAAATGATCCAGACGTTTGGTCAGGGCGCTTTGCAGGTCAGCGAAGCGGCGAATATCGGTATCGGATACCTCGCCCAGCTTAGCCATATAATCATTGAAGGTCGCCAACTCGATGTTGAACGCTTTATCCGGGCGCCAGCTCGGCAGCACTTTGATGTCAAAGGAGTTGTCTTTGGCGACAGCCGCGTGGTGCTCAAGAGAATCAATCGGATCGTCGGTGGTACCGACCATCTTCACATTCATCTGCTTCATGATTCCGCGGGCGGAGAAGGCATCCTGAGCCAGCAAATCATTACACTGGTCCCAGATCTCATCGGCGGTGGATGGCGACAACAGCTTACCTGTAATACCAAAAGGTCGACGCAGCTCTAAATGGGTCCAGTGGTATAACGGGTTGCCAATAGTGTGCGGAACCGTGGCCGCCCAGGCGTCAAATTTCTCGCGATCGGACGCATCACCGGTACACAGACGCTCCGGCACGCCGTTAGTGCGCATTGCGCGCCATTTATAGTGATCGCCTTTCAGCCAGATGTCATACAGGTTTTTAAAGCGATAGTTTTCGGCAACCTGCTGCGGCGGAAGGTGGCAGTGGTAGTCGAAAATCGGCTGATCTTTGGCGTAATCATGGTACAGACGGCGGGCAAACTCGGTATCAAGTAGAAAATCTTCAGTCATAAACGATGTCATTCGCGTGTCCTCTTCGCTCCAGTGCGGGAGCCTTTCAGATGATTGACTACAATGCTGACAAAGTTATCACACCAATTTCTACAGACCGAACTGTTTTTCGTGAGTTAGATCAATAAACGTCGATAAAAAAATGACCGCCCTGGAGCAAAACACCTCGCCAGAGCGCGCCATTTCTGGCTTTCCAGGCAAGGGATAAAGACCACACTAACTTTCCCACTTTTGTGACAGCTCTCAACTTTTAAAGCTGTATGACAAGTTATCTTTCTGCCGTCGCAACATATAAACCGACGGAATGCATTACCGGTGCTTATGGCATCGGCTTATACGGAATGGATACCGACTTTCAACATAACAACTGATGGTAAGGTTCAGGCCAGAGGGGACTACCCTCCTGAATCCTCCGTTTCGCTTTCCCGGCCGCTTATTGCGCTCGGTAAAGGCCGCACCTGATGCGGAAAGATAACAGACGATGAGGTTTACATGCGTAAAATTAAAGGGTTACGTTGGTACATGATCGCGCTGGTGACGCTGGGCACCGTGCTGGGCTACCTGACCCGTAACACCGTAGCGGCGGCCGCGCCGACGCTGATGGAAGAGTTACACATTTCGACCCAACAGTACTCCTATATCATTGCAGCCTATTCCGCTGCCTATACCGTTATGCAGCCCGTCGCGGGGTATGTCCTTGATATTCTGGGGACCAAAATTGGCTATGCCTTCTTCGCCATCGCCTGGGCGGTATTCTGCGGCTCAACGGCGCTGGCCGGCAGCTGGGGTGGACTGGCGCTGGCCCGTGGCGCAGTCGGCGCAGCGGAGGCCGCAATGATCCCCGCCGGCCTGAAGGCCAGCTCAGAGTGGTTCCCGGCAAAAGAGCGCTCTATCGCAGTGGGCTACTTCAACGTGGGTTCCTCTATTGGCGCCATGATCGCGCCGCCGTTGGTGGTGTGGGCGATTGTCATGCACAGCTGGCAGATGGCGTTCATCATCTCCGGGGTATTGAGCTTCGCCTGGGCCATCGCCTGGCTTATCTTCTACAAACACCCGCGCGACCAGAAAAAATTATCTGACGAAGAACGTGACTACATCATTGGCGGTCAGGAGTCTCAGCATCAGACCAATAACGCTAAGAAAATGTCGCCGTGGCAAATCCTGCGCAACCGTCAGTTCTGGGGTATCGCCCTGCCGCGCTTCCTCGCCGAGCCGGCCTGGGGGACCTTTAACGCCTGGATCCCGCTGTTCATGTTCAAAGTTTACGGTTTTAACCTGAAAGAGATCGCCATGTTCGCCTGGATGCCGATGCTGTTCGCCGACCTCGGCTGCATCGTCGGCGGATATCTGCCGCCGCTGTTCCAGCGCTGGTTTGGCGTCAACCTGATCGTGTCGCGTAAAATGGTGGTCACCATGGGCGCCCTGCTGATGATTGGCCCGGGGATGATCGGCCTGTTCACCAGCCCGTACGTGGCGATTGCCCTGCTGTGCATCGGCGGGTTCGCTCACCAGGCGCTGTCCGGGGCGCTGATTACCCTCTCTTCCGACGTCTTTGGCCGTAACGAAGTCGCTACCGCCAACGGTCTGACCGGGATGGCCGCCTGGCTGGCGAGCACCATGTTCGCCCTGGTTGTCGGCGCGCTGGCGGATACCATCGGCTTTAGCCCGCTGTTTGCGGTACTGGCCGTCTTTGACCTGCTGGGCGCGCTGGTTATCTGGACGGTGCTGAAAAACAAACCGGCTGACGATGACTCGACGCCGCTTAGCAGTCGCAAACCGGTCACGCAGAGTTAGATCGAATGGCAAGGTAATCGCCGATCAAGCCGCCTTCTCAGGCGGCTTTTTCATGTCTGCCAGTGGTGGAAAGCGCGTAAAAGTGGTATAACAAATCGAATATTGTCGCCATCTTCCGGGAGCGAATATGGAAATCATTGAACCACGCCGTCTATATCAGCAGCTTGCCGCTGAGCTGAAGACGCGCATCGAACAAGGTGTCTACCTTGTAGGGGATAAGCTGCCCGCCGAGCGCTTCATCGCCGATGAAAAAAACGTCAGCCGCACCGTGGTTCGTGAAGCCATTATCATGCTGGAAGTGGAAGGGTATGTCGAAGTCCGCAAAGGGTCGGGTATCCACGTTATCTCCAACCATCCGAAATACCAGCAGGTGGCCGATGAAAGCCTTGAGTTCGCCAACTATGGCCCCTTTGAACTGCTGCAGGCGCGGCAGCTAATTGAAAGCAATATTGCCGAATTCGCGGCGACTCAGGTGACCAAACAGGACATCATGAAGCTGATGGAGATTCAGGAGAAAGCGCGTAACGAGAAATGTTTCCGCGACTCCGAGTGGGACCTGCAGTTTCACGTCCAGGTGGCGCTGGCGACGCAGAACAGCGCGCTGGCGGCGATCGTGGAAAAGATGTGGACCCAGCGCGTGCATAACCCCTACTGGAAAAAGCTGCATGAGCATATCGACCTGCGTACGGTCGATAACTGGTGCGACGACCACGATCAAATCCTGAAAGCTCTGCTGCGAAAAGATCCCAACGCCGCCAAGCTGGCGATGTGGCAGCATCTGGAAAATACCAAGCAAATGTTGTTCAACGAAACCAGCGATGACTTTGAATTTAATGCCGATCGCTACTTATTTGCCGAAAACCCAGTCGTTCATCTCGATACCGCAGTCAACGGCGCGAAATAAGGCCTTATCCCTCCGGCGCGCCCCCCTGCGCGCCTGTCTGACAGTGAGGCTGGAGTAAGCAAGTCATATATAGTGTCAGCCTGTGTAAATCCTCTCGCCTCCCATCTCCGCAATCAGCAAAATCAACGAGCAACACGTTGCAATTTCTCTGACGGAAAGTCAGGTGATTTGTTACAATTAGATGCATTTTGTCGTTCTGGGGGTAGGTATTTACTTACTTCAGTCTTATACAGGGAAGCGTTCAGAGCGCCTAAGCAGCGACCATAATCTCATAAAAATCTTGTCGCCCTATATGCCGCGCGCTCAGACGTGCCGTTAACCGATGTACCAGGAATCGTGAATGGAACTATTTACCCAGTTATTGAATGCCTTGTGGGCTCAGGATTACGAAACGCTCGCGAATCCCTCCATGATAGGCATGCTGTATTTTGTCTTGTTTATGATTTTGTTCCTTGAGAACGGGTTATTGCCTGCCGCGTTTTTACCGGGGGATAGTCTGCTCGTGCTCGTGGGCGTGCTGATCGCCAAAGGGGCGATGGGTTTTCCGGAAACTTTGCTGCTGCTCACCGCCGCCGCCAGCCTCGGCTGCTGGCTAAGCTATATTCAGGGGCGTTGGCTGGGTAATACGCGGATCGTGCAAAACTGGCTGTCACACCTGCCTTCGCACTATCACCAGCGTGCGCATCACTTGTTTCATAAGCATGGGCTCTCCGCGCTGCTGATCGGCCGCTTTATCGCCTTCGTACGCACGCTGCTGCCCACCATCGCCGGGCTTTCCGGCCTTAATAACGCCCGTTTTCAGTTTTTCAACTGGATGAGCGGCCTGCTGTGGGTGCTCATCCTGACCTCGCTTGGCTATCTGCTGGGTAAAACCCCGGTATTCCTCAAGTATGAAGATCAGCTGATGTCCTGCCTGATGCTCCTGCCGGTTGCCCTGTTGGTCTTCGGACTGATCGGCTCGCTGGTGGTGCTGTGGAAGAAAAAATACAGAAGCCGGGGCTAATGATGGTCATGAAACGCCCTTCCCTGCGCCAGTTCAGCTGGCTGCTGGGTGGTTCTCTTCTGCTCGGCGCCCTGTTCTGGCTTTGGCTGGCGGTGCAGCAGCAGGAGGCCACGCTGGCGATACGCCCGGTTGGCCAGGGTATCGGAATGCCGGACGGTTTCTCCGTCTGGCATCATCTCGATGCCAACGGCATCCGCTTTAAAAGCATCACGCCACAGAAGGATGGCCTGCTGATTAAGTTCGATTCCACCGCCCAGGGCGCGGCGGCGAAAGAAGTTCTCGGCCGCGCTCTGCCACATGGTTATATTATTGCCCTTCTGGAGGACGATAACTCGCCCACCGCCTGGCTATCCCGCCTGCGCGACGCGCCGCATCGCCTCGGGTAAGCTGCCGCCAGACTGCGTTTTTAACCCAGTCTGGTGGTTTCCCGCATTTGTTACTATGCTTAAACCTGCGGGAATCAACGCATTCACGTTCACCAACGGGAACGGGTATATCCTCCGGGTATCCCCTCAGACAATGGAAGGTACTATCCATGAAACACCGCATCGCTCTGCTTCTGGTCCTGACTTCACTTAGCGCCAGCGCCCTAGCCGCCTCTCCCTGCCAGGAAAAAGAGCAGGATATTCAACGAGAGATCAGCTACGCCGAAAAGCATCATAATCAAAGTCGCATTGATGGGCTAAATACCGCGCTACGTCAGGTTCGGGAAAACTGTAGCGACAGTAAACTTAAAGCCGATCATCAGCAAAAAATTGCCAAACAGCGGGAAGAGATCGCTGAACGTCAGCGCGATCTGCAGGAAGCCCGGAAGAAAGGCGATGCGGACAAAATTAACAAACGCCAGCATAAACTCAATGAAGCGCAACAGGAGTTAAAAACGCTGGAGTCTCGGGATTACTAATCACCATTAACTTTCGCAACACGGACCACGCTACAGGAGAACGACATGGCTAAAGAGAATGTGACTGACGACCTTCGTGCAGAACTGAAAACGCTGGCGGATACCCTGGAGGAAGTACTAAATTCCTCGGCGGACAAGTCGAAAGAAGAGATGGGTAAACTGCGCAGTAAAGCCGAGAGCGCGCTGAAAGAGAGCCGCGCTCGTTTGGGTGAAACCAGCGAAGCGATTCTTCGTCAAACTCGTGAGACCGCCGCGCGAGCGGATGATTATGTTCGCGAAAATCCGTGGACTGGGGTAGGAATTGGCGCCGCCGTCGGGCTGGTGCTGGGTGTCCTGCTGTCGCGTCGCTGATTATGGCGAATACTCAACACACGCAGGGACCGGGTCAGCGCGTTTTCTCCATTGGTCAGCGCATCGTCACGCTGCTGGTCGAAATGGTGGAAACGCGGCTGCGTCTGGTCGTCGTGGAGCTGGAGGAGGAGAAAGCCAACCTCTTCCAGCTGCTGATCATGACCGGACTGACGCTGCTGTTTGCCGCGTTTGGCCTCATGAGTCTGCTGGTGCTGGTTATCTGGGCCGTTGACGCTCAGTACCGCCTGCACGTGATGATCGCCACCACCGTTGTGCTGCTCCTCGCCGCCGCGATCGTGGGTATCCTAACCCTACGTAAGGCGCGCCGCTCCACGCTGCTGCGTCTAACGCGTAAAGAGCTGGAGAACGACCGTGCCCTTCTGGAGGAGGATAAATCGTGAATGGCCGACAGGAGCGTGAACGGCAAAAGACGCAGCTGCTGCGCCAGATCCAGCAGCAACGGCTGGAGCTCAGCGCCTGCCGCCGTCACTGGCACGAGGCGACTGCGCCCCTCGACCGCGGCTGGCATACGCTGCTGAGTTTACGTTCGTGGCTGATGGTTGGCAGCGGTCTGATGGCCGTATGGTCCGTACGACATCCGCATTTTTTAATGCGCTGGACCAAACGCGGACTCGGACTGTGGAGCACCTGGCGCCTGGTGCGCGGTATCCTGCGCCAGTCGGCAGTTCGCTAGCAGCCCTGAGCGTGGGCGCTTTCCCTGGCGCCCACGCTCTGCCATTCCCTGTCCCTTACTGCACGCTGTTCGCAGCAACATGCGCCTTTTCCGTAGCGCGCCCTTCTCTACGACGCCCTTTACCTCACGCCATACCAGGACCGGTGGTAGCCCATCGCGTTCGGTACACTTTCGCCTCCGCGTACTGATTGCTCAGAAACTTTGAAATAGATCTACAGTTTTCCTTGCTAACAATTCCCTCTCCGCCTCGCTACTATCCTCTCCATCGACAGCAACACCGCGTAACTACGCGGGATTGCACTAAAAAACAAAACCGCCGCCCTTTGGGTTTTCTGGAGTAACAAATGAAAAAATTAGAAGATGTTGGTGTATTGGTAGCGCGTATTCTGATGCCGATTCTGTTTATCACTGCAGGATGGGGCAAAATCACCGGTTATGCGGGAACCCAGCAGTATATGGAAGCCATGGGCGTCCCGGGTGCGCTGCTGCCGCTGACCATCCTCCTTGAGTTCGGCGGCGGTCTGGCGATTCTGTTCGGTTTCCTGACCCGGACCACCGCGCTGTTCACTGCGGGCTTTACGCTGCTGACCGCGTTCCTGTTCCATAGCAACTTTGCGGAAGGCGTGAACTCCCTGATGTTCATGAAGAACCTGACCATTGCGGGCGGTTACCTGCTGCTGGCCATTACCGGACCGGGCGCCTTCAGTATTGACCGTGTACTGAATAAGAAATGGTAAGCGCACTATACTGAATGAATGAAAAAAGCGAGGAGACCACTCCTCGCTTTTGCTATCTGTAGTCTGAAGGAGGAGCAAAGATGGGACAATTAGTTGACGGCGTCTGGCAGGATACCTGGTATGACACAAAATCCACCGGTGGGCGTTTTAAACGTTCCGTTTCCGCCTTCCGTAACTGGCTGACCGCCGACGGCGCGGCTGGCCCCAGCGGTGAAGGCGGTTTTGCAGCGGAAAAGGATCGCTATCATTTGTATGTTTCTCTCGCCTGCCCGTGGGCGCATCGCACGTTAATTATGCGTAAATTAAAAGGTCTGGAGCCTTTTCTCCCCGTATCCGTGGTCAATCCCCTGATGCTGGAAAACGGCTGGACCTTTGACGATAGCTTCCCGGAAGCCACCGGCGATACCCTCTACCAGCATGACTTTCTCTATCAGCTGTATCTGCACGCCGACCCGCACTACACCGGACGCGTGACCGTGCCAGTGCTGTGGGATAAAAAACAGCAGACCATCGTCAGCAATGAGTCGGCAGAAATCATCCGCATGTTCAATACCGCCTTCGATGGCCTTGGCGCCCGGGCCGGGGATTACTACCCGCCAGCGCTGCGGGAACAAATCGATGAGCTGAACGGCTGGATCTATGACAACGTCAACAACGGCGTGTATAAAGCCGGCTTTGCCACCAGCCAGCAAGCTTACGACGAAGCGGTGGATGCGGTCTTTACCTCGCTGGAGCGGCTGGAGCAGATCCTCGGCCAGCATCGCTATCTGACGGGCAATCAGCTAACGGAAGCCGACATTCGCCTGTGGACAACGCTGGTACGCTTCGACCCGGTATATGTGACCCATTTTAAATGCGATAAACGGCGCATCAGTGATTACCTCAATCTGTATGGTTTCCTGCGCGACATCTACCAGATGCCGGGTATCGCCGAGACGGTGAGTTTTCCGCATATCCGTCACCACTATTACCGCAGCCATAAAACCATTAACCCTACCGGTATTATTTCCATTGGGCCGCAGCAGGATCTCAACGAACCGCACGGTCGCGATCAGCGCTTCCGTTGATCTGTCGGGCGCCAGTGATGGCGCCCAATAATTCAGAAAACAGATATTTACCCACCATTCATTCACGTCTATTCTTATTGCGATCGCTTAAAAAACAAGTGATTGACGGTTAATTGAGGCGTAGAAATGGACTGGTATCTCAAGGTATTAAAAAACTATATAGGATTTGGCGGCCGTGCGCGGCGCAAAGAGTACTGGATGTTTATTCTGGTCAACCTCATCCTGACCGGCGTATTGAGCATCATCGATAAAATGCTGGGCTGGCAGCGGGCTGGCGGCGAAGGCATTCTGACCACTATCTATGGCGTACTGGTCTTTTTACCGTGGTGGGCGGTGCAATTTCGCCGTCTGCATGACACCGATCGTTCGGCCTGGTGGCTATTGCTGCTGTTGATCCCGGTCATTGGCTGGCTGGTGATCCTGATCTTTAACTGCCAGCGCGGCACCGAAGGCAATAATCGCTTCGGGCCCGATCCGAAACCCTTTTCCTACTAATCTTCCTGCTCCTCCCGCTAGCGGGAGGAGCGTATTCATCACTATCTGCCGGCAAACAGCTTGGGGATCTCACGCAGACACCAGGACTTCGCTTCGCCCATACTGTCCCGTCGCCAGGCCATGATAATGTCAATTTCATTGGTGTATTCCGGGCTGACGACCCGCAGGCGACCTTCGGCAATATCCTTCTCCACCAGCGGATAAGGCATAGTCGCCACGCCCAGCCCGGCCAGTAGCGCCTGACGTTTATCTTCTATCGTACTCACCGTTAAACGCGGCTGTTTATCCAGCAGTTGAACGGTGAGAACGGGCCGCTCGCGCGCGGTATCCGCCACCGCGACGCCGCGGTATTTCACGCGGGTAACCTCAGAGAGCGGCTCCGGCTCCTGATGGATCGGGTGATCCGGCGCCGCGACGTACACGCTGAGCACCGAATAGAGTTTGCGCGAGTTAATCTCCGAAGAGGAACGAAAATGCATATCCGGTGCGACAACGATATCCGCCCGCCCCTGCTCCAGCCGCTCCCAGGCGCCGGCCAGCACCTCAGTGATAATCGACAGCTGGGTGTTTGATTTAGTCGCCAGTTTCTCAATCAGCGGAAACAGATCCGGAGTGGGCACCAGCGCTTCGGTAACGATCGTCAGGTGGGTTTCCCAACCACGCGACAGGGCTTCAGCATCGGTGGTGAGTTTATCCGCCGCTTCAAGCAGCACGCGCCCGCGCTCCAGCAGCATTCTTCCAACGTTAGTGAACTTCGTGCGATGACCTGAGCGGTCAAACAGCACCACGTCCAGTTCCTCCTCCAGTTTTTGCATGGTGTAGCTCAGGGCGGAAGGCACGCGTCCCAGCTCATCAGCCGCGGCAGCGAAGCTTCCGCGCCGGTCGATCGCATCCATCACGCGCAACGCTTCCAGCGTTAATGCTCTCTCTTTGGCCATCGCTTTCTCATTCAGGAAATTTGAACATACCGGGCAGAATATCTGGCTAACAATACAGCGTCCATACCTTTACCATTGATTTAGTGTAAAGAGAGGTCAAGAACATGATTACTACCCGAACAGCCAAACAATGCGGACAAGCAGACTTCGGCTGGCTGCAGGCCCGCTACACCTTCTCCTTTGGCCACTACTTCGACCCGAAATTACTGGGCTTCGCATCCTTGCGCGTCCTCAACCAGGAAGTGCTGGCGCCCGGCGCTTCCTTCCAGGCCAGAACGTACCCAAAAGTCGATATCCTGAACCTGATTCTGGAAGGCGAAGCGGAGTATCGCGACAGCGACGGCAACCACGTGCAGGCCAAAGCCGGTGAAGCGCTGCTGATCGCCACCCAGCCTGGCGTGAGCTATAGCGAGCATAATCTGAGTAAAGAGCAGTCGTTAACGCGAATGCAACTTTGGCTTGATGCCTGCCCGCAGCGGGAAAACCCGCTGCAGCAGAAAATCAATGTCGCAGACGCGACGCTGCAGCTGCTGGCCTCTCCGGAGGGCGGGGATAACAGCCTCCAGCTTCGCCAACAGGCCTGGGTCTACCATATCGCGATGGAGAAAGGTGAGCAGATCAACGTGCAATTACATGGTCCACGCGCCTACCTGCAGTCGATTCACGGCTCCGTCCATGCCGTCGCACAGGAACAGCAAAAGCAGGCTCTCACCTGCGGTGACGGCGCATTTATTCGTGACGAAGCTAACATTACCCTCGTCGCCGATACGCCGCTGCGCGCTTTGCTGATAGATTTACCGGTGTAACAACGGAAGTGATGGAGTCTGTCAGTGAGTAAGAAGAAAAACAGAAAAAAGGCGTCACCAACGCCGTTAGCCCCGGTGCAACCGCAAGTCGCCGGGGCCGCCAGCTTTGGTTATGATGAGATGCTTAGCGAACTGGAAGCCATTGTTGCCGAAGCGGAGATCCGCCTGCGGGATGAAGAAAGTCTCGCCTGAAACGGCAAAATGGCTGGGTTGATTTTCATTAATGGCCTGAAGAAGATATCGGCCCCGCGAGGGGCCGATGGCATTATTCACTCAGCGCGTCGGCAAGATCTTTTTTCACCTGCGTGCGCTGCTCCGGCGTCAGTACCTTATTCACCTCAAAATAGTACTTCACGCGGTAATAACGCACCTGCTGATCAATCTTGCTGAAGGCCGCCAGCTGATCGTTGACCGCTTTTTCATCCCATTTACCGGAATCAATCACGTTTATCAGAGCCCCGTCTTTAATTTCCTGTTGGGAAATCTGCTGGACATTACTCTCCAACTGCTGATGCAGGCTTTTAATTTTCGCAACCTGATCGTTGGTAAGTTTTAAGTGCTGAACAATTGGATCCTGCGCCGGTGCTGGCGCCGCCTTAACGTCTGCGGCCTGAGCCGTGATAGAGAAACCGGTGGTCAACAGCGTGGCAAAGGCAATACGGGTTATCAATTTCATTTTTTTTCCTGAAGTAAAGGTGGCAGAAATAGCGGATTATTATTTTACAGGGCGCAGTGAATAAATGTAAAAAATGATAGCCAAACATTATATATATCCACAGCACTAATATACTTCACTAAAACATATAAAATATGAATACTGTGTTAACTTATATATTAGACGCCCTAACATCACCAGGTTTTATTTTAATTTCAACAGCAGGCAAAATATTTGACAGCGGTGACTTTTCCTTTAATTTAATTAGCGCATATTACGTTATCCAGCGCATCAAGGATATCATTTAAAAATAGATAAGGAGATTAAGATGTTATTACGTTTTCGCGTATTACCGCTGGTTTTTGTCATCTCGCTGTTAAGCGGCTGCGGCCTGGCTTCTAAAGCCTTTTATTCCGCGGGAGACAAATTATTTCAACCCGGAGATGACGCCGTCGCTTCGATGCAGACGTATTCAGTGGCTCAGTTCCTGCAGCCGTTTACTCTCAACCCGGCGAAGGCCAGCAGCGATTATCTGGGTAAATGGGTCAAGGTACGCGGGGTGATTGTCGACATTCGTCGGAAGAGCGGTATCGCCGGCAGCTACTATTTTATCGTGACCATGCGAGATGAACAGAATAAAACGGATAAACGTCTTACCTTTAATTTTGGCTCGCATAACAGCGCAGACGTAGAGGCTTTAAGCAACGGCAGCGTCGCCACGATCGTCGGCCAGGTTCATCAGGTGCAAGATTCCACGATCCCGACGCTACAGAATCCTAAGGTGGTTAAATAACGGTAGCTGACCGATAAGCCGCGTTCTTTTGGGCGTCGTGGACAGTCATTCATCCTTTCTCCGCTATTCGAATAGCAAAAACCCCGCCGTAGCGGGGTTTTGACATAAAAAGGTGAAACTGACCGATAAGCCGCGTTCTTTTGGTATAGCGTCGTGGACAGTCATTCATCCTTTCTCCGCTATTCGAATAGCAAAAACCCCGC
>OGFT01000023.1_pt1 | contig 109920 bp, 95 predicted proteins | sample 1571021 | NCBI WGS metagenome assembly OGFT01 (sample SAMEA2582029, study PRJEB24529) | metagenome | biome: Human gut stool | place: China | collected 2011 | reverse complement strand
CAGAATATCTGTTTGATAAGCTTGGGCTTAGCAAGCGGGATGCCAAAGAACTGGTCGAGTTGTTTTTCGAAGAGATCCGTCGTGCTCTGGAAAACGGAGAACAGGTCAAACTCTCCGGGTTCGGCAACTTCGATTTGCGGGATAAAAACCAACGCCCGGGACGTAACCCGAAGACGGGGGAGGATATTCCCATTACAGCCCGGCGCGTGGTGACCTTCAGACCCGGTCAGAAGCTGAAAAGCCGTGTCGAAAACGCGTCGCCGAAAGACAAATAATCTGAACTAATTAAAAAGGCCGCATTGCGGCCTTTTTCTTTTCTGTCAATCTTTACGCTTTGACGGCGGTGAGCATGATCTCCACCAGGATTTCTGGTCGCGCCATCTCCGCCTGCACGGCCGCTCGCGCCGGGCTATAGCCTTCCGGCATCCATTGCACCCACACCTCATTGAATGCGGCAAAGTCACGCTCGATATTTTTCAACCAGATCTGCGCGGAGAGAATGTGCTGCTTATCGCTCCCGGCTGCGGCCAGCAGCGCGTCGATCTTCTCCAGTACTTCACGGGTTTGTAAAACGATATCGTCTTCATTGCTTTTTGGCGTCTGCCCGGAGAGGAACAGCAGATCGCCATACGCAACGCTGGCGGCAAGACGAGGTTGTGGATTATTGCGAATAATTGTCATGCGGTTTGTTTCCATGTGAGACCTTCTAAAGAAATGTCTGGCATCTGATTGTCGATTAACGCGCCCAGCACCACCGCGCTGCCGGCGGCGAGAGTAAAGCCGAGGCTACCCTGGCCGAGGTTCATCCACAGGTTGGGGTAGCCGGCGCGCCCCAGCATCGGCGGGCCTGCTGGCGTTGACGGGCGCATGCCGGTCCAGACTTCGGCCTCGTCCAGCCCCTCCAGTTCAGGAAAGCTGCGGGCGACGATGTTCTTCAGCGCCTGAATGCGGCATTCGCGCAGTTCGTCGCCGTCGTAGCCGATGTCCACCATCGCCGCGATGCGCAGCTGTTGGCCAAGGCGGGCATAAACGATTTTGTGCCCGTAGTCGGTGACGCTGATGTCAGGGGCAATACCTGCTTTTTCAGGATAGGGCAGGGTCAGGCTGTACCCCTTCAGGGCGCACAGCGGCACGCGAACCCCCAGCTGCCCAAGCAGAGAACTACTGCCGTTACCGGCGGCGACGACATACTCATCGCCGGTGAGGGTCCCCTGACTGGTCTCCAGGCTGCTGATGCGTCCCCCGCGCTTATTGAGTCGCCGCACCTCACACTGGGTCAGCAGGCTAAAGTCGCTGCTGGCATTGAGCTTGTCGAGCAGGGCAAGGCAGAACTGATGACAATCTGCCGTTTCATCGCCTGGCGAATAGATTCCGCCCTGCAGAGAAGGACTAATATGTTTGAGCGCCGGCTCCAGCTGCAGGCAGGCTTCAGCATTCAGCGCCTGCTGATACTGAGGATCAATCCCTTTTGCTGCTTTATTAAAATCATATTCGCGACGATGGATAATTAATTTTCCGCTGCGCCGCCAGTGGAAATCGGCAAGATTATCCTCATCCCGCCACGCCTGCATGACCTGACGGCTGAGCAGCGACAGGCGTAAAATATGGTCGCCATTCATTTTATTGGTCTGGTTATTACAGGCGCGCAGAAACTGCAGCAGCCAGCGCCACTGCTGGAGAGACATCCTGAGACGCATATTCAGCGGCGAATCGGCTTTGCCCATCCATTTCATTCCCTGCAGGGGAACGCCGCTGTCGGCAAGGGGGGCGACGTAGCGGTAACTTAATTGTCCGCCGTTGGCAAAACTGGTGGCGCTGCCCGGTTCGGCATTGCGCTCCAGTAATTGCACCTGATGGCCGCGCTTGATCAGTTCCCAGGCCGTGGCCAGACCGACCACGCCGCCGCCGATAATGACAATGCGTTTGTTCATAACCCGATATATCCACCGCTGATAAATTTATCGGGTTATGTCAAAGCATTTACCCCAGCGGCGCAATTGACTTTTTATGGTCAGGGTATAACCGCAGGTTAATCTCCTTGAGCTGCTGGCGCAGACGCTGGCAGAGAAAATCGACGAACTTTTGCGCCATCGGGCTCAGGGAAACGTCGGCCCGGCGTAACAGACAGAGGTTAATCGCCATCGGCGGCGTAATGGGATGGATCATCTCCGGGGCCAGGTTGTGCTGGGCGGAGAAGATATCAGTGATGCTGCAGCCCATGCCGCGCTTCACGAACTCGGTGGCCATATAGTAGGTCTGGACGTTTAGCCGGGTGGTGGAAAAGTCGCGACGGGTGGCGATGGCGGCAGAGAGCGAGTGCGGTCCCGGCGAGATCCAGCGCTGCTGGTCGATCTGATCGATCTCCACCGCCCCCTGACGATAATGACGGTCGATGTACACCAGCGGTACTTCGGCAATCAGGGTGGTCAGGATCTCCCCCTGCTGCACCGGCTGTAGCGTCAGCGCCAAATCTATCTCGCGCAAATCCAGTTTTTTGACCAGCGTCTCGGTGTGCTCGGTAGTGAGCGTCATCACCAGGTTGCTGTTTTGCTGATAAAAGTCGGTCACCAGCTCCGGCACCAGGCTTAACCCCAGGCTTGGCAGACAGCCTAAAGTGATCTTGGCGCGCGGATCGCGAGCCAGGTTGTCGGCCAGCAGGCGCAGGTTGTCCAGGTCCTGATAAATGCTCTGCGCTTTTTCGAAAAGTGTGATCGCCTCGCTGGTCGGCAGCAGCTTGCCGCGCACCCGCTGAAACAGGGTAAAACCCAGCTTCATTTCGGCGCTTTTTAACGCTTTGCTGGCCGCGGGCTGGGAGATATTGAGCGCTTCCGCCGCTCGCGATAAAGAGCCGCAGGTCATGACGGCATAGAAGATTTCCAGATGACGCAGTTTCATGAACAGTTAACTCAGGGTTATAGCCTACCGATAAAAAGTCATTTTCTACTAACACTAAGTTAACATAGATTTAATCACCAATCAGCGCATCGGTTACATCTTGTGCTGTAGACCCCGCCCAATGGCGGCATATTATGCTCTCAGAATCGTTTCCTTTGTACCCAAACAAACCCTCAGGCCGCGGCCAATCAATAATGAAAAAGAGGGAGGATATTTTCTGAGCAGGCCCCCATACACCACCTGACCATCATGGTCGGATTGATTGGCACTAAGGAGTGTTATGAGTGACTCAACGCTCACAGGCAATGCGCCTGTCAGACAAAATATCACGCGGAAAAACGTTATTATTGGTCTGTTATTGCTGCTGTTCGTGTTGATCGCGCTGTGGTGCCACGGTTGACCAGGCAGCGAGCTTGGTCTGCTGGGATTTACGCCGCTGGTGGCGCTAGCGATATTATCGCTGATCGGTGTTGATATTGTGCTGGCGGTCATCTCCTCGATTATTATCGCCATGATAATGACCTCGACCGGCCTGCCGGAAATGGGCACGATGCTGGCGAAATCCACCGGGTCATTTATTGCCACCGTTGGGCTTATCATTATGCTCGGCGCCGGCGTGGGGGAAGTGGCCACCCGCACCGGCGCAGCGGTTGAGCTGGTAAAATTTGTCGTCCATCGCATCGGGTTGTCGAGTCAGACGCGGGTGAAATTCGGCATTGTGGCGTCATCGATTTTAATTTGCGGTTCGTTGGGCACTATGGCCGGTGGCAAAGCCATTATCGTGTCAGTAATCATTCCGGTGGCGGCAGCGGTACGCTTGACGCCGCCAACGGTCGCCGCGCTGATGATGACCGCCGGTTCCGTTGGGCTGTTTACCGGGCCTTTCACCCCCAGTACAGTGACGATCCTCAGCCTCGGTGGGTTGAGCTATCCGGACTATCTGCTGTACGTTGGTCTGCCGATGAGCGCGGTCACGCTGCTGGCCGGCTGGGTAATGGCGGGACGGATCCAGAAGATGACCGAAGGCAAACTGCGCTATGACGTCGATCTCGCGGAAAAGCCGCAAGAGGATCTCAGCGCCGCGCAGCAGCGTCGGCGTAAATTAAGCGCGCTGGCCTTCGCGGCGACCATCATCGTGATGGCGATCGTTGGCGTGGTGATTAAAGCCGGCTTCAGCTTCGCGATAATCGTGATGCTGCTGGTGGCCCTGATGACCGGCCTGGTAGGCGGCCTGCGACCGACGCAGATCCTTCAGGCCCTGTATCACGGCTGCGGCCGTCTGGTGTGGATGTTTATTCTCTACTGGCTGTACAACCCGATCCTTGAGCTGATGGATGGCCTGCACGCCTATCAGGGGCTGCTGGAGTATACCCAACCGCTGCTGGAGGGGATCTCCCCGGCCTGGCTGTGCTTTAGCATCTTCGCGTTCAATATTATCGGCCATGTGCCCGGTGCGGCGGTGGCCCAGATGACCTTTACTCATAAAATCTTTGGCCCGATGCTGATGGCCGCCGGCGTGCCGCCCCAGGGGACCACCGCCGTGCTGCTGGCCTCATCCCAGGTGGACTGGTTCGGGCCGTTTCCCTCATCAGATATGTTCGGCCAGATGGGGCTGGCGCAGTCTACTCATCTGAAATATATGCTCTATAACGGCTGGGCAATCGTGGTGGCGAACATCATTCTCTTTGCGCTGCTGTTTCAGATTCTGGTGTGACGAACGACCGCAGACGCGGAGGAGATTTTCCTCCGCGTCGACGTTTGGTCGTGAGGTTTTCCTTTTCTCACCGCGACAGCCACCGTAAAATCAGCCTCTTGTTCCCCCTGCGTAATGGAATCTATGCTGACTCTCGCCCATCTTCAACAGCGCCGCAGCCGGCGTTGGCTCTTAGGATTAACGCTGTTGCTGCTGGTCACCCTGCTGATCAGCCTGTGCGCGGGGGAGCAATGGATCCCGCCCGGCGAGTGGCTCAGCGCCAAAGGTCAGCTGTTTATCTGGCAGATCCGCCTGCCGCGAACCCTGGCGGTGCTGCTGGTGGGGGCGGCGCTGGCGCTCTCCGGGGCGATAATGCAGGCGCTGTTTGAAAATCCTCTGGCGGAGCCGGGGCTGCTGGGGGTCTCCAACGGCGCGGGCGTCGGGCTGATTGCCGCCGTCCTGCTGGGCAAAGGAGTCTTGCCCGGCTGGGCGCTCGGCCTGTGTGCCATCTTTGGCGCGCTGCTGATCACTTTTATTCTGCTGCGTTTCGCCCGCCGCCATCTGTCTACCAGCCGTCTGCTGCTGGCGGGGGTGGCGCTGGGGATCATCTGCAGCGCCCTGATGACCTGGGCAGTCTACTTCTCCACCTCTTTTGACCTGCGTCAGCTAATGTACTGGATGATGGGCGGGTTTGGCGGCGTCGACTGGCAACAGCTGTGGCTGATGATAGCCCTCCTGCCGGTGCTCTGCTGGGTCTGTCTGCAGTCGCAACCCCTGAATTTACTGGCGCTGGGCGAAGTCTCCGCTCGTCAGCTTGGGCTGCCGCTGTGGCTGTGGCGCAAATTACTGGTGGTGGCGACCGGCTGGATGGTCGGCGTTAGCGTGGCGCTGGCGGGGGCGATTGGCTTTATCGGTCTGGTGATCCCGCATATTCTGCGGCTATGCGGCTTGAGCGATCACCGGGTGTTGCTCCCGGCCTGTATGCTGGCCGGGGCAAGCGCCTTGCTGGGGGCGGATATCATTGCCCGGCTGGCGCTTTCCGCCGCAGAGCTGCCGATTGGCGTGGTGACGGCGACCCTGGGCGCGCCGGTCTTTATCTGGTTGCTGCTGCGTTCGCGGGGGCGGGGATAGCGCGGCGCCGTCGGCAGGGACGGCGCCGGTTCAGGCTTACCAGCCTTTGATCGCGTCGCCTTTGTAGACTTCCTTCGCTTTTTCCGCGACTTCGCTGGTCTGGAAGGCGGCTTTTAATTCCTGAATTTTCTTGCTGTCCTTATTATCCTCGCGGGCGACTATCGCATTCACGTATGGGGAATCCGGCCCCTCCATAAACAGACCGTCGCGGGCGGCCGACAGGCCCGCCTGGGCGGAGAAGTTGGTGTTAATGATTGACAGGCTGACGTTCGGATCGTCAAGGGTACGGGTCAGCTGCGGGGTATCCACTTCAACAATTTTCAGCTGTTTCGGATTGTCGATGATATCCAGCGTGGTGGGTAAATAGCCGACGCCCGGTTTCAGCTTGAGTAACCCCTGCGCCTGAAGCAGCAGCAGGCTGCGGCCCAGGGTGGTGGTTTCATTAGAGATGGTCACCGTCGCCCCTTCGGGCAGTTCGCTGATATTTTTGATCCGGTGAGAATAGGCGGCGATAGGGAAGACAAAGGTTTTACCGACCACCGCAAATTTATAGCCGCGTTCTTTCGACTGTGCCTCAAGGTACGGCAGGGTCTGGAAGGCGTTGGCATCGACATCTTTGTTGTTCAACGCTTCGTTGGGCAGCACATAATCATTGAAGGAGACCACTTCGACGTCGAGGTGGTATTTATCCTTCGCCACCTGCTCCACCACTTTCCAGATGGCTTCGTCCGGCCCGGTATTGATAGCGACTTTTACTTTATTATCTTCATCCGGGGAGCAGGCGCTCAGCAGGGCGACAGAGGTGGCGATTAACGCCAGGCTAAACAACTTCTTCATCACTAAAACTCTCTTAAATTAACAAGTAACGAAACCATATTACATTCATGGAACACTGTACACGGAAATGGTCGACGGCCCAATTGAGAGGATTTCATGTTGCCGGCGGCCAGCGAAGCGCTGTTACATCATGCGACAACTCGGGGGGAATGGCAGTAGAATGGCGGGCGCTGAATCCGCTACAGTAGAAAGGGATCACCTTCACCGGAAACCGGTTTATCCATTGAGGACAGGCTATGCAACATGACATTCTGAATACCGAAGTGACGACCATTGATGGCGAGAAAACCACCCTGGCATCCTTTGCCGGCAAGGTGCTGCTGATCGTCAATGTAGCCTCGAAATGCGGCCTGACGCCGCAGTATGAGCAACTCGAGGATCTGCAAAAGCAGTTTGCCGCCGAGGGCTTCAGCGTGCTGGGGTTCCCCTGCAACCAGTTCCTCGGCCAGGAGCCGGGCAGTGAAGAGGAGATTAAGACCTTCTGCAGCACTACCTATGGCGTCACCTTCCCGCTGTTTAGCAAAATTGACGTCAACGGCGAACATCGCGCGCCGCTCTATCAAAAACTGATTGCCGCCGCGCCGAAAGCGGTGGCCCCGGAAGGCAGCGGTTTTTATGAGCGGATGGCCAACAAAGGCCGGGCGCCGCTGTATGTGGACGACATTCTGTGGAACTTCGAAAAATTCCTCGTCGATCGCCAGGGCAACGTCATTCAGCGCTTCTCTCCGGATATGACGCCGGACGATCCGCAGCTGGTGGCGGCGATTAAAGGAGCGCTGGCGCAATAATGTCGTTTCTGATGCAGCTACAGGATGTAGAAGCGGCGGGGCGCCTGGCCCCGTTTTCTGCGGCCTTTCGCGCCGGGGAGATTGTCCATCTGGTGGGGCCGAACGGCGCAGGGAAGAGCACGCTGCTGACCCGCATGGCGGGGCTGTCCGACGGCCCCGGCACGGTTCATTTTAACGGCCGGCTGCTTGACGAGTGGCCGGCGAGGGAGCTGGCGCGCCGTCGCGGATATCTGAGTCAACACCAGACCCCGCCGTTCGCCATGCCGGTATGGCACTACCTGGCGCTGCATATGCAGCAGCAGGGTGATAGCGCCCGTCTGAGCGATATCGCGGCCAGGCTTGGTCTGGACAATAAGCTGGGCCGTCCGGTCAATCAGCTGTCGGGCGGCGAGTGGCAGCGCGTGCGGCTGGCGGCAGTGATCCTGCAGATCGATCCCTTGAGTAATTCCGCGGGTCAGCTGCTGCTGCTGGATGAGCCGATGAACAGTCTGGATGTGGCCCAGCAGGCGGCGCTGGATCGGCTGTTACACGAGCTGAGCGCGGCGGGGATTGCGGTGGTGATGAGCAGCCACGATCTCAACCATACCCTGCGCCACGCCGGTCAGAGCTGGCTGCTCTGCCAGGGGGAAGCCATCGCCTGCGGGGAGACCGCCGAGGTGCTGAATGAGGAAAATTTAACCGCCGCCTATGCGATCCCGTTCCAGCGCGTTGAGGTGGCCGGTCATATTATGCTCATCGCGTCACAGTAGCACGCAGTTATCTTGTCACTTTATTGATAAACAAGCTAAATTATTGCGATAAAGAGACTAGGGACAGAGGGATCATCTGAAATGCGCTTCTGGTTCATGTTGGCGGCGGCGTTAATTTTAGCCGGCTGCAGCAGCCATCGGGCACCGCCACCGAATCCTCGGCTGGCAGACTCCATTACGGTGGTGGCGAATCTGAACGAGCAGCTGCGCAGCTGGCGCGGCGCGCCGTATCGCTACGGCGGCATGACGCCGCGCGGCGTTGACTGCTCCGGCTTCGTGGTGCGCACGTTTCGCGATAAATTTGCCCTCCAGCTGCCGCGTGAAACCCGCGAGCAGGCGGAAATCGGCACCCGCATCGATAAGCGCGATCTGCTGCCCGGCGATCTGGTGTTCTTCAAAACCGGCTCAGGGGAGAGCGGTCTGCACGTTGGCATCTACGATACCGACAACCAGTTTATTCACGCCTCCACCAGCCAGGGCGTCACCCGTTCCTCGCTGGATAACGTCTACTGGAACAAAAAGTTCTGGCAGGCGCGGCGAATCTGACGTCATTCAGAAGCAAGAGGGAAGCGAACGCTTCCCTTTTTTATGCCGATAACCCTGCACTCCGCCCGTGTTAATCCGCTGTTCCAGGCACTACACTGGAGAGAGGAGGAACCATGACCCTTTCTTTTACCACCCACTGGCGGGATGAACTGCCGGACTTTTACACTTCCCTGTCACCAACGCCGTTGGATAACGCCCGACTCATCTGGCGCAACGCCCCGCTGGCGCAACAGCTGGGGGTGCCCGACGCCCTGTTTGCGCCTGAAAGCGGGGCCGGTGTCTGGGGCGGCGAAGCGCTGCTTCCGGGCATGTCGCCGCTGGCGCAGGTATACAGCGGCCATCAGTTTGGCGCCTGGGCCGGCCAGCTGGGCGACGGACGCGGGATCCTGCTCGGCGAGCAGCAGCTGGCGGATGGCCGCCGTTACGACTGGCATCTGAAAGGCGCCGGCCTGACTCCTTATTCGCGGATGGGGGACGGCCGCGCCGTGCTGCGCTCGACGATCCGGGAAAGTCTGGCGTCGGAGGCGATGCACGCTCTGGGGATCCCGACGACGCGCGCCCTGGCGATGGTGACCAGTGATACCCCGGTCTACCGCGAGCGCGTGGAGCCCGGCGCGATGCTGATGCGGGTGGCCGAGAGCCATGTCCGCTTCGGCCATTTCGAACATTTTTACTATCGCCGTGAGCCGCAGAAGGTCCAGCAACTGGCCGACTATGTTATTCGCCACCACTGGCCGCAGCTGCAGGATGAGGCGGATAAGTACCTGTTATGGTTCCGTGACATTGTCATGCGTACCGCGCAGACTATCGCCAGCTGGCAAACCGTGGGCTTTGCCCATGGGGTGATGAATACCGACAACATGTCGATTCTCGGTCTGACCATCGACTACGGCCCGTATGGCTTCCTTGACGATTTTCAACCGGACTTCATCTGCAACCACTCCGATTATCAGGGGCGCTACAGTTTTGAAAACCAGCCGGCGGTGGGGCTGTGGAATCTGCAGCGTCTCGCCCAATCGCTGTCGCCGTTTATCAGCGCTGAAGCGTTAAACGCGGCGCTGGATGAGTATCAGCACGCCTTGCTGACCGCTTATGGCCAGCGGATGCGCGATAAACTCGGCCTGTTCAGCCAGCAGAAAGGGGATAACGACCTGCTGGACGGGCTGTTTGCCCTGATGATCCGCGAGAAGAGCGACTATACCCGGACGTTCCGCCTGCTGAGCCACAGCGAACAGCTCAGCGCCGCTTCGCCGCTGCGCGATGAGTTTATCGACCGCGCGGCCTTTGACAGCTGGTTTACCGGGTATCGTGCGCGGCTGCGTGATGAACAGGTGGACGACGCGCAGCGCCAGCAGAGGATGCAGGGCGTGAATCCGGCGCTGGTGTTACGTAACTGGCTGGCGCAGCGGGCGATCGAGCAGGCTGAGGCGGGCGATATGGGCGAGCTGGAGCGCTTGCATGCCGCGCTGGCAGACCCCTTTACCGATCGCGAGGACGACTACGTCCGCCGCCCGCCGGACTGGGGGAAACGTCTGGAAGTCAGCTGCTCGAGCTAACTTGCCTCGCCCCGCGTTCAGCGGGGCGCTTACTTGGTCAGAATTAACTTCCCGGCGTGGGTCTGGCGCAGCAGATAGCGCTGGCCGCCATGCTCAATCACTACTCGTCCTTCGCTGCCTAACAGAACCCGACTGCTGATCTCTCTGTCCGTCGCCACGGGATAAGGGGCATTGTCTTTTGGTTTTTCAGCTGTGGCAGTGTTATCCATACGCGTCATAGCTCTCAAAATAAAAATCAAGGCAACAATGATAATCATTATCAATAATGTTGTTTTTGACGGCAAGCGTTATTTATCGTGTTACCGGATTTGGTAGGGGAGTCAGCGAAGAGAATTGCCCGCCGCAGGCGCGGCGGGCGGAGCGGTTACAGGCGGGTGGCGGTGGCCGCAGCCAGCTCGCTCAATAATCTTTCGCTGTCTTCCCAGCTCAGGCAGGGGTCGGTGATCGACTGGCCCCAGGTCAACGGCTGGCCGGGGACCACTTTCTGAGTGCCTTCCTGCAGGAAGCTTTCGGCCATAATCCCGGCGATGGCGGTGGAGCCCGCGCGAATTTGCTGACAGATATCGGCGCACACCTCCAGCTGACGGCGGTGCTGCTTCTGGCAGTTGCCATGGCTGAAATCAACGACCAGCTGTTCCGGCAGATCGAATTCACGCAGCGCCTCGCCGGCGGCGGCGATATCCTCGGCGTGATAGTTTGGCCGTTTGCCGCCGCGCATAATGATGTGCCCATACGGATTGCCGCTGGTCTGGTAAATCGTCATCTGCCCCTGCTTGTCCGGGGAGAGGAACATATGGCTGGCGCGTGAGGCGCGGATGGCGTCCACCGCGATGCGCGTATTGCCGTCGGTGCCGTTTTTAAATCCAACCGGGCAGGAGAGCGCTGAGGCCATTTCACGGTGGATCTGGCTTTCAGTGGTGCGCGCCCCGATGGCCCCCCAGCTGATGAGATCGGCGATAAACTGACCGGTCACCATATCGAGAAACTCGGTGGCCGTCGGTACCCCCAACTCATTAACCTGCAGCAGCAGGCGCCGCGCCAGCTCAATTCCGTGGTTGACCCGGTAGCTGCCGTTGAGGTCGGGATCGGAGATTAAGCCTTTCCAGCCCACCACGGTACGCGGTTTTTCAAAGTAGGTGCGCATCACGATCTCCAGCTGCGGCTGGTAGCGCTCGCGCATGCCCTGCAGGCGGCGGGCATACTCCAGCGCCGCGTCGGTGTCGTGAATGGAGCAGGGGCCGATAATCACCAGCAGTCGGCGGTCTTCGCCGTTGAGGATTTTTTCAATTCGGCGGCGGGAGGCCGAGACGTGGGCAGCCACGTCGGCCGTCACGGGATGGCGCTGGGCCAGCTCCGCGGGCGTTACCAGGCTCTCAATGCGCGCGGTACGCAATTCGTCTGTTTTATTCATTGGGGTCTCAAAAATCTGTTTCTTCCGCGGCGAAAATGCCGGGAAGTGATGCGCATCACGATAAACCAATCCCTGCTTATTGCAAGAGCAGGGCATGATCCTGTATAGGCCACGGGTGATAGCATAAACAAATTTTTAATAATGTACTAGTGTATTAGTACATTCTGCGATTCAGCCCCATGATGTCCATGATTTTTGTCGCTATTTCCTCAACGGAATAGTTGGTGCTGTTCAGGCAGGGGATTTTATTCTTGCGATACAGGGCCTCCACTTCGGTCACTTCCATCCGACACTGGCGCAGGGAGGCGTAGCGGCTGTTCTCCCGGCGCTCCTCGCGGATCGCCGCCAGACGCTCCGGATTGATGGTCAGGCCGAACATCTTATGCTGCAGGGGTTTCAGCGAGGCCGGCAGAACCAGATTGTCCATATCGTCGGCGATAAACGGATAGTTGGCGGCGCGAATACCGTACTGCATGGCGAGATACAGACTGGTGGGTGTTTTGCCGCAGCGCGAGACGCCGAGGAGGATCACCTGCGCCTGGTCAAGGTTGCGCAGCGAGATGCCATCGTCATGGGCAAGGGTATAATCGATAGCGGCGATACGCGCATCGTATTTAATCAGGTTGCCGGGGTTGAGGCCGTGGGTACGGTGGGCCACCGGCGTCGGGTCGAGGTTGAGCTCCTGCTGCAGTGGGGCCACCAGCGCCTGCACGATATCCTGACAAAAGCCTTCGCTTTGCAGAATAATGTCGCGTATTTCCGGGATGACGATGGAGTAGAACACCAGCGGGCGAATACCCGTTTGCTGATAGATGGCGTCGATCTGCTCCTTCACCGCCCGCGCGCGGCTGATGTTTTCCACAAACGGCAGGGTTACGCTGCTGATGGCGACCGGGAATTGCGACATCACGGCATGCCCCAGCACCTCCGCCGTGATGGCGGTACCGTCAGAAATATAAAATACGTGGCGATCTACAGCACTTTCCATTTTGACCATCCGGTATAATGAGTTTAATTGCCTGAAAGCGGATATTAAATTTAAGCATATCCCTGTTTGATTTGTCTCTTGTTAAAATTGAAACGCTATTTTTGTTTTTTATGAAAAGGGTGGTTCATTTTCTTTTTGTCGCCGTTATTTCCAGCGTTTTTCATCAGAATTCCTAAAAATCATCAAGTTAGCAATATCGGGGGAACAGTCCGAAAAATGAAAAAATAATTTGCTTGAACGATTCACCGTTTTTTTCAGCTTCATAAATATGTCAGGATAATCCTGCAGTCGATCGTGAAATTTTTTTCACTGGTATTAAATCACAAAAGGATTGTCTCGATGTCCAACAATGGCTCGTCACCGCTGGTGCTTTGGTATAACCAACTCGGCATGAATGATGTAGACAGAGTTGGGGGCAAAAATGCCTCCCTTGGTGAAATGATTACGAATCTGTCCGGTATGGGTGTTTCCGTACCTAACGGGTTTGCCACCACCGCTGATGCTTTCAATCAGTTCCTGGACCAAAGCGGTGTTAACCAGCGCATCTATGCGCTGCTGGATGAAACCGACATTGACGACGTTTCCGCATTAGCGAAAGCGGGCGCGCAGATCCGACAGTGGATCATCGATACCCCCTTCCAGAGCGAACTGGAAAACGCGATTCGCGATGCTTATGACCTGCTGTCCGCCGATGACGCCGAGGCCTCATTCGCCGTGCGCTCTTCCGCCACCGCGGAAGATATGCCGGACGCCTCCTTCGCCGGGCAGCAAGAGACATTCCTCAACGTGCAGGGCTTTGACGCCGTGCTCGTTGCCGTGAAGCACGTGTTTGCTTCGCTGTTTAACGATCGCGCAATCTCCTATCGCGTGCATCAGGGTTACGATCACCGCGGCGTGGCGCTCTCCGCCGGGGTGCAGAGGATGGTCCGCTCCGATCTGGCCTCCTCCGGTGTCATGTTCTCCATCGATACCGAATCCGGCTTTGACCAGGTGGTGTTTATCACCTCGGCGTGGGGTTTGGGCGAGATGGTGGTGCAGGGCGCGGTGAACCCGGACGAATTCTACGTCCACAAACCGACGCTGGCCGCTGGCCGTCCGGCGATCGTGCGCCGCACCATGGGGTCGAAAAAGATCCGTATGGTTTACGCGCCGACCCAGGAGCACGGTAAACAGGTGCGTATCGAAGATGTGCCGCAGGCGCAGCGCGATATTTTCTCGTTAAGCAACGAGGAGGTGCAGGAGCTGGCGAAGCAGGCGGTGCAGATCGAGAAGCACTACGGCCGTCCGATGGATATCGAGTGGGCGAAAGATGGCCACACCGGTAAGCTGTTTATCGTCCAGGCGCGTCCTGAAACCGTGCGTTCCCGCGGCCAGGTGATGGAGCGTTATACCCTCCACGCTCAGGGGCAGATCATCGCCGAAGGGCGCGCCATCGGCCACCGCATTGGCGCCGGTCCGGTCAAGGTGATCCACGATATCAGCGAGATGAATCGCATTGAGCCAGGCGACGTACTGGTTACCGACATGACCGACCCGGACTGGGAACCGATCATGAAAAAAGCCTCGGCGATTGTCACCAACCGCGGCGGGCGTACCTGTCACGCGGCGATTATCGCCCGTGAGCTGGGGATCCCGGCGGTGGTCGGCTGCGGCGATGCTACCGATCGCATTCAGGAAAATCAGAATGTCACCGTCTCCTGCGCCGAAGGCGACACCGGCTATGTCTACGCCGAGCTGCTCGACTTCAGCGTCAAGAGCTCCAGCGTCGGCGACATGCCGGATCTGCCGCTGAAGGTGATGATGAACGTCGGCAACCCGGATCGCGCGTTCGACTTCGCCTGCCTGCCGAACGAAGGCGTCGGTCTGGCGCGGCTGGAATTTATCATCAACCGTATGATTGGCGTTCATCCGCGCGCGCTGCTGGAGTTTGACGACCAGGAGCCGGGCCTGCAGAACGAAATCCGCGAGCTGATGAAAGGCTACGATTCGCCGAGAGAGTTCTACGTTGGCCGCCTGACCGAAGGGATCGCCACCCTCGGCGCCGCTTTCTATCCGAAACGGGTGATCGTGCGTCTGTCGGACTTCAAATCGAACGAATACGCCAACCTGGTGGGCGGCGAGCGCTATGAGCCGGAAGAAGAGAACCCGATGCTCGGCTTCCGCGGCGCCGGACGCTACGTTTCCGAAAGCTTCCGCGACTGCTTCGCCCTGGAGTGCGAAGCGATGAAGCGCGTGCGTAACGATATGGGACTGACCAACGTTGAAGTGATGGTCCCGTTCGTCCGTACCGTCGCCCAGGCGAAAGCGGTGGTCGAAGAGCTGGAGCGTCAGGGGCTGAAGCGCGGCGAGAACGGGCTGAAGATCATTATGATGTGCGAGATCCCGTCGAACGCCTTGCTGGCGGAGCAGTTCCTCGAGTACTTCGACGGCTTCTCCATCGGTTCGAACGACATGACCCAGCTGGCGCTCGGTCTGGACCGCGATTCCGGTGTGGTTTCTGAGCTGTTTGATGAACGCAACGACGCGGTGAAAGCCCTGCTGTCGATGGCCATCCGCGCGGCGAAAAAACAGGGTAAATACGTCGGCATCTGCGGCCAGGGGCCGTCTGACCATGAGGATTTCGCCGCCTGGCTGATGGAAGAGGGGATTGATAGCTTGTCCCTGAACCCGGATACCGTGGTACAAACCTGGTTAGGTCTGGCGGAACTGAAAAAATAAGTTCGCCCTGACAGGACCGATCCCCGGCAGCGATGCCGGGGATTTTTTTTACCGGTGTCAGGCTATCTGGTGTCGTGATGCGCAGGGCAAAAAAAAGCCCATCGTGGGAGATGGGCAAAGACTACACACAGCAATTCGTTGTTTCACTCAGGGGATTTCCATGCTTATAAATCAAGGTGTTGATTTATAACCGTGAGCTAATAGTAGGCAGCGGGGCCTTTGCCGTCGATCAGATTCCTCTCAATAGTTAAATTGTTGTGAAGGACCGGGGGAGGAAAGCGAGGTGAAGGGCGCGCGGGGCCAGCGCATTGCCGGCGATCAATAAATTTTGCTTAACAATATGCGGGCAAAGAAACAGGCGGGTCTCCCCGCCTGCCAGGCATTACTTGCGACCGGCCTCCAGCTCACTGAGCTCTTCAAGGACGACGTCAGGGTCTTTCGGCGGCGGCGGCACCTCATGCACCCAGGCGTCATACAGTCGCCAGGAGACGGCCAGCAGCACCGGACCGATAAACAGGCCGATCATGCCGAAGGCGATCAGGCCGCCAATGACGCCGGTGAGGATAAGGATCATTGGCAGGTCGGCGCCCATGCGGATGAGCACCGGACGAATAACGTTGTCCATGGTGCCGACTACGCAGCTCCACACCAGCAGCACGGTGCCCCAGGTGGTGTCCCCGCTCCAGTAAAGCCAGATAATCGACGGCACCAAAACCAGTAAAGGGCCGAGCTGGACCAGACAGGTAAAGATCATCACCACGGTCAGCAGAGCGGCGTAGGGCACGCCGGAGACGGCAAGGCCAATCCCGCCCAGTACCGCCTGAGTGAGGGCAGTGACCACCACGCCCAGCGCCACGGCGCGCACGGCCTGGCCGGCCAGCAGCACCGCGGCGTCGCCGCGTTTGGCCGCGAGGCGCGTGGCGAAGTAGCGGAAACCGTAGGCCACCTGCTCGCCGCGCCAGTAGAGCAGCGCGCTGAACAGCAGCATCAAACCGCAGTAGACCAGCAGCTTGCCGATGTGCGCCGCCTGACCGACAAACCAGCTGGTGGTGGTGCCAATATAGGGACGAACCTTGGCCATAATCGCCGAGCCGCCCATATCCAGCAGACCGTGCCAGGCGGAGTACAGTTTATCGCCGACCAGCGGTACGCTGTTGAGCCAGGCGAAATCCGGCAGCGTCACATTTCCGCTGCTGATGAGTTTGATCAGCGGAACGCTGTTATCCACCAGGCTGTTGACCAGCAGAGCGATAGGAATAACGAATAGCAGAAACAGCAACAGGGTCATCGCCAGCACCGCCAGCAGTCGTTTGCCGAACAGCACACGCTGCAGACGCAGCAGCACCGGCCAGGTGGCGATCACCACCGTACCGGCCCAGGCGAAGGACAGAATAAACGGCTGCACAACCCACAGGCAGGATATGATAATCAGGGCCAGGAACAGCACCGACAGCAGTATTTGCGGAATGTCCCGAGGCTGATGGGGATTAATCATAGAGAAATTTTACCTTTCCAGTCGCGCCAAACAGCTGGCGCCGCGTAAATCCATATACTGATAATAATATCAATAATTTTGCCGGGCTGATTTTGCACAGAAAACACGTGGGCGCATATGAAAAAAATGTGATAAAAAGTTGAATGCGCTACGCAAACGTTTAGTTAGCACCAACACAATATTTTCAAACACAACATAGTCAGGCAGGGTCAAGCGTGATGATCCCACAAATTTCTCAGGCGCCAGGGGTAGTTCAACTGGTGCTGAATTTTTTGCAGGTACTGGAGCAACAGGGTTTTACCGGCGATACCGCCACCAGCTATGCCGACAGGCTAACGATGGCCACCGACAACAGCGTCTATCAGCTGCTGCCGGATGCGGTCATTTTTCCACGATCCACGGCGGACGTGGCGCTGCTGGCGCGCGTTGCCGCCGAACCGCGTTTTAAATCGCTGATTTTCACCCCGCGTGGCGGCGGCACCGGCACTAACGGCCAGGCGCTGAACGGCGGGATTATCGTTGATATGTCCCGCTATATGAATCGCATCATCGAGATTAACCCCGAAGAGGGCTGGGTGCGCGTTGAAGCCGGGGTCATCAAAGATCAGCTGAACCAGTTTCTTGAACCCTATGGTTACTTTTTTGCGCCTGAGCTATCCACCAGCAACCGCGCCACGCTGGGGGGGATGATTAACACCGACGCGTCCGGCCAGGGATCGCTGGTGTACGGCAAAACGTCGGATCACGTGCTCGGCCTGCGGGCGGTGCTGATGGGCGGGGATATCCTCGATACCCAGGCGGTGCCGGTGGCGCTGGCGGAGACGCTGGGCAATACCCCCTCGACGGTTGGCCGGATCTACAACACGGTCTACCAGCGCTGCAAGGCGCAGCGTGACCTGATCATTGATAAGTTTCCCAAACTCAACCGCTTCCTCACCGGATACGATCTGCGTCACGTCTTTAACGATGAGATGAGCGAGTTCGACCTGACCCGTATTTTAACCGGTTCGGAAGGGACGCTGGCGTTTATTACCGAAGCGCGGCTGGATATCACCCGCCTGCCGAAGGTGCGCCGTCTGGTCAACGTCAAATATGACTCCTTCGACTCTGCGCTGCGCAATGCGCCCTTTATGGTCGAAGCGAAAGCCCTGTCGGTGGAGACCGTCGATTCTAAAGTTCTCAATCTGGCGCGCGAGGATATCGTCTGGCACTCGGTAAGCGAACTGATCACCGACGTGCCGGATAAAGAGATGCTCGGGCTCAATATCGTCGAATTCGCCGGCGATGACGCGGCGCTGATTGACCAGCAGGTTACTACCCTGTGCCAGCGGCTGGACGAGCTGATGGCCGCCAGCGAGGCGGGCGTCATTGGCTGGCAGGTCTGTCACGATCTTGAAGGCGTGGAGCGCATCTATGCCATGCGCAAGAAGGCCGTCGGCCTGTTGGGTAATGCCAAAGGCGCCGCCAAGCCTATTCCTTTCGCCGAGGACACCTGCGTACCGCCCGAACATCTGGCGGATTACATCGTCGAGTTCCGCGCGCTGCTCGACAGCCACGGCCTAAGCTACGGCATGTTTGGCCACGTTGATGCCGGGGTGCTGCACGTGCGCCCGGCGCTGGACATGTGCGATCCGCAGCAGGAGGTGCTGATGAAGCAGATCTCCGACGAGGTGGTAGCGCTGACGGCGAAGTATGGCGGCCTGCTGTGGGGCGAACATGGCAAAGGGTTCCGCGCGGAGTACAGCCCGGCCTTCTTTGGCGAGACGCTGTATGCCGAGCTGCGCAAGATCAAAGCGGTCTTCGATCCCGATAACCGCCTGAATCCGGGGAAAATCTGTCCTCCGGAAGGTATCGACGCGCCGATGATGAAAGTCGATGCGGCGAAGCGCGGCACCTGGGATCGGCAGATCCCCATCGCGGTGCGCAGCAGCTGGCGTGGGGCGATGGAGTGTAATGGCAACGGGCTGTGCTTCAACTTTGACGTCAAGAGTCCGATGTGTCCGTCGATGAAAGTCAGCAACCAGCGCATCCACTCGCCGAAAGGGCGGGCGACGCTGGTGCGGGAATGGCTGCGCCTGCTGGCCGACCGCGGCGTCGATCCCAACCAGCTGGAGAAGGCGCTGCCGGAGCAGGGCGTCAGCCTGCGCTCGCTGGTGGCGCGCACGCGCAACAGCTGGCATGCGCGCAAAGGCGAATATGACTTCTCGCATGAGGTCAAAGAGGCGATGTCCGGCTGTCTGGCCTGTAAAGCCTGTTCGACCCAGTGCCCGATCAAAATCGATGTTCCCGAGTTCCGCTCGCGCTTCCTGCAGCTGTACCACAGCCGCTATCTGCGGCCGGTGCGCGATCATCTGGTGGCCTCGGTCGAATCTTATGCGCCGCTGATGGCGCAGGCGCCGAAGACCTTTAACTTTTTTATTAACCAGCCGTGGCTGAAAAAGCTGTCGGAGAAGCATATCGGGATGGTCGATCTGCCGCTGCTCTCGGCGCCGTCGCTGAAGCAGCAGATGGCCGGCCACCGTTCCGCCAATATGACCCTTGAGCAGCTCGAAGCGCTGAGCGCCGAGCAGAAAGCGAAGATGGTGCTGGTGGTGCAGGATCCCTTCACCAGCTACTACGACGCCCAGGTGGTGGCCGACTTTATCCGTCTGGTCGAGGCCTTAGGCTATCAGCCGGTGCTCCTGCCGTTCTCGCCGAACGGCAAGGCGCAGCATATCAAAGGCTTCCTCACCCGCTTCGCGCGCACCGCGCAGAAGACGGCGGACTTCCTCAACCGCGTGGCGCAGCTGGGCATGCTGCTGGTGGGCGTCGATCCGGCGCTGGTGCTCTGTTACCGCGATGAGTACAAGCAGACGCTCGGCGACAAGCGCGGCGATTTCCAGGTGCTGTTAGTCCATGAGTGGTTGCCGAAGGCCCTAACCAGCGACGCCCGTCCCGATCTGGGCGGTGAGCCCTGGTACCTGTTCGGTCACTGTACCGAAGTGACCGCGCTACCGGCGGCGACAAAGCAGTGGGCAGATATTTTTGCCCACTTCGGCGCGAAGCTGGAAAACGTCAGCGTTGGGTGTTGCGGGATGGCTGGCACCTATGGTCATGAAGTGAAAAACCACGCCAACTCGTTGGCCATTTACGCGCTCTCCTGGCAGCAGGCGATGCAGCGGCTGCCGCGAAACCGCTGTCTGGTGACGGGCTACTCCTGCCGCAGTCAGGTGAAGCGTATTGAAGGCAGCGGCGTTCGCCACCCGCTGCAGGCGTTACTGGAGATAATCGGATGATTTGGAAACGTCAGGCCACGCTGGAGCAGCTCAACCGGCTCGGTGAGGGGAACATGGTAGGGCTGCTCGATATTCGCTTTGAGACCGTTACCGACGATACGCTGGAGGCCACTATGCCGGTCGATAGCCGCACACAGCAGCCGTTTGGCCTGCTGCACGGCGGAGCGTCGGTGGTGCTGGCGGAGACCCTGGGGTCGGTGGCAGGCTATCTGTGCAGCGAAGGCGAACAAAAGGTGGTGGGGCTGGAGGTTAACGCCAACCACATCCGTTCGGCGCGCGGGGGCCGGGTGCGCGGCGTCTGCAAAGCGCTGCACGTCGGGACGCGCCATCAGGTCTGGCAAATTGAAATCTTCGACGAACAGTCGCGGTTATGTTGTTCATCACGACTAACCACCGCGGTAATATAAGCCGCATGGCGGGAGGCGAATAGCCTCCCTTTTTTTAAGGTAATAAGCGAGAGCCGGCCTGCCAGAGCCAGAGAGGTTGTCACAAGATCAGCCGGGCGTCGGCAGGGAATTATCTAATATTTATATTATTACCGATCCACTCTCGTTATTTATGCTACTCTTTTCAATACTAAATGCTTAAAGGTAACAAGAGGACGGTTAACCATGGGTATTCTTTCCTGGATCATTTTTGGACTTATTGCCGGTATTTTAGCCAAGTGGATTATGCCGGGAAAAGATGGCGGCGGATTTATCGTGACCGTTATTTTGGGGATCATCGGCGCCGTGGTCGGCGGCTGGATCAGTACCCTGTTTGGTTTTGGCAAGGTCGATGGGTTTAATTTCGGCAGCTTCGTGGTAGCGGTTATCGGTGCGCTGGTGGTACTGTTTATCTACCGGAAAGTGCGTAGCTAATTTTCAGCTGCTCAGCTGTAAATAAGTACATAAAAGCTGCCGCGATATGCGGCAGTTTTTTTATTGCTGACAGATGACAGCGTAGATCTCCCCTGGGCTATTGTCTGTCGGTTCCCTCGCCAACCGGCACCACCTCAACGTGCACTTCGTAGTGTTTCGCCTGGCCGGCGGGGATCAGCGCGGTCAGTTTGTTAATGGTTTCCGCTGGCGTATCGGTTGCTACCGTGGCTGAAAACAGCACCGGTCTGTGCGGCGGAAGCTGCGGCGGGAACGGCGGCAGGGGGCCACGATCCCTCTCCATCGGCGGGCGGACTCCGTTATCGACGACAGGCGCCGGGACGTCGGTTTTATCAGCCGCAAAGGCGCTGGCGGCGGTAACGGTGGCGATAGCGAACAGGGCAAGCAGAGCTTTTTTCATCCGGGATTCCTCAATAAGCAAGTCCCAAAAGAGTAGAGGGTGCCGGCAGGCGGAACAATCCCAGGCGGCGCGAATCCTCTGAATCTTCTTTTTTCCTCGCGAATGTGGAGGTCAGATGAGAGCGAGTGTCATTGCGTTCGGGAGCCTCTTAATTCAGCAGTACGCTCATAATCAGCAGTACGGCCATGCACATCGACATAATACTGATATCAACAATCATTCTGTACGACAAAAGCTCCAGCTAAACGGGTACGGCGGGCAGGTAAAAGCCCATCTTATAGTGGTTAAAGAGTGTACCCTGCCTACTTCCATTGAACAAACGTTTATTGACTAATATTGTCGGCCTGCGTCGGCCATCGGCCACCGCCTGGAGCAACATGAGGATGGCTCATGTTGCATTGAATTTAAGTCGCTTTCCCTCCAGCGCTGACTCTGGAAAAATAGGTTCATTAACGAATCAACAACATTTACCGGTTGAAGCGCGCCCGGCCTGACTCCGCGTCGCCAGGCTGGTGGAGAGTATTCCGCCGGGGTCGCTTTATGCCCGCCATCAGGATGGACAATCGCCATGAATAATAAATTTACCTATACGATTAAGCGCACCCGGTTTGATGAAAACTATAACCCTGCGGAAAATACGCGTATTACCACCAACTTCGCTAATTTAGCCAGAGGGGTGAACCGTGAGGAAAATCTGCGCAATACGTTAATCATGATGAATAACCGTTTTAATAGCCTGGCCCACTGGGATAATCCCCATAACGATCGCTATGCGGTGGAACTGGATATTATTTCTGTCGAGATGAATATTGCTCAGGATAGCGCCAGCTTCCCGGTGATTGAGATCCTGCAAACGCATATTGTCGATAAAAAGAGCGGGGAGCGTCATGCCGGTATCGTCGGCAATAACTTCTCCTCCTATGTGCGGGATTACGATTTTAGCGTACTGCTTCTGGAACATAATAAGGACCAGAGTCGCTTCAGCGTACCGGAAAACTTTGGCGAGCTGCACGGCAATATCTTTAAGGATTTTGTGCAATCCAGCGCCTGGCGCGCCAACTTCAGCAAGGCGCCGGTGATTTGCCTGAGCGTCTCCAGTAAAGATGTTTACCATCGCACCGGTAACGAACATCCGGTCCTCGGCATTGAATATGCTCAGGAAGGCGTCTCGCTGACCGAGCGCTATTTCAGCAAAATGGGTCTGCAGGTACGCTATTTTATGCCAAAAAACAGCGTCGCGCCGTTGGCCTTTTATTTTACCGGCGATCTGCTCAGCGATTACACCAGCCTGGAACTGATCGCCACCATCAGCACGATGGAGACGTTTCAGAAAATATATCGCCCGGAGATCTACAATGCCAACTCCCCGGCGGGGCAATACTATCAGCCCAATCTCAGCCACCTGGATCATTCATTAACAAAAATCGTCTATGACCGGGAAGAGCGCAGCCTGTTGGCGATTGAGCAGGGGAAATTTACACAACAACATTTTATCAACCCGCACAAGACGTTGCTTGAGCAATGGTCTGCTAATTTCGCGCTTTGCTAAACCCATATAAAAGGCTAATGACTATGAAAACATGGCTTCCGACATCGACCGCCGGCAGTTTACCGAAACCTTCCTGGCTGGCGCAGCCAGAGACCCTGTGGTCGCCCTGGAAACTGTCCAGCGAAGAATTACTGGCCGGCAAGCGCGACGCCTTGCGGTTATCCCTCGACGACCAGCTGCGGGCCGGGATCGATATTGTCAGCGACGGCGAGCAAACGCGGCAGCACTTTGTCACCACCTTCATCGAGCACCTCAGCGGGGTGGATTTTGCCAAACGCGAGATCGTGAAAATTCGTAACCGCTATGAGGCCAGTGTTCCAACGGTGGTGGGCGCCGTGGAGCGCCAGAAACCTGTCTTCGTGGAGGACGCTCGCTATCTGCGGCAGCTCACCAGTCAGCCGATCAAATGGGCGCTTCCGGGCCCGATGACCATGATCGACACGCTGTATGACAACCACTATAAAAGCCGGGAAAAGCTGGCCTGGGAATTTGCCAAAATCCTCAATCAGGAAGCGAAAGAGTTAGAGGCTGCGGGGGTTGATATTATTCAGTTCGATGAGCCGGCCTTTAACGTCTTCTTCGATGAGGTCAACGACTGGGGGATCGCCGCCTTAGAACGAGCCACCGAAGGGCTGAAGTGTGAGACAGCGGTGCATATCTGCTACGGCTATGGCATCAAGGCCAATACCGACTGGAAAAAGACGCTGGGCTCCGAGTGGCGACAGTATGAAGAGGCTTTCCCGCAGCTGCAGAAATCGTCCCTTGATATTATCTCTCTCGAGTGCCACAACTCGCGCGTGCCGATGGATCTGCTGGAGTTGATCCGCGGTAAAAAGGTGATGGTCGGGGCGATCGATGTCGCCAGCCATGCTATCGAAACCCCGGAAGAGGTGGCTGGAACCCTGCGCAAGGCGCTGGCGTTCGTCGATGCCGACAAACTCTACCCGTCCACCAACTGCGGTATGGCGCCGCTGCCGCGCCATGTCGCGACCGGCAAACTGCACGCCCTGAGCGCCGGCGCCGAGATTATTCGTCGCGAGCTGGCGGCAAAGTAAGGCGGGGCGCGCCCGTTATCTTCCCCAGGCGGTGTACTTTATCGTCGGTTCACTTCCAGAGCGGGCTGTCGCCCGCTCTGCGTCATGTTGCCGCCAGCGGGCGACAGATTGCCCGCAGGGCGACGGCGCTGCACAGCGGAAACAGCGCCAGCAGAAGCCAGGGATAAACCGCCTGCGGCGAGGGAATGAGCGCCTGGTCAAGCAAATGACCGAGCAGTAAATTCCCGGCTAACACCGCGCACCCTCCTGCGGTGGCGAGCGCTCCGTAGTGGGCGCCCAGCGTCGACTCCTCGGCGAACAGCGGGATCAGATCCTTGGCTGCGGGCACTAACAGCATCTGGCCGAGAGTGAGCAGCGTGACAAAACCAGCCGCCGGCATTAACCGCAGCCAACCTTCGGCGGGTGGGGCGGCGGCGAATAACGCCACGCTGGCAAAGGAAGCCGACAGCAGCAGAAAGCCCACCGGCAGGATGCGCACGGCGCCCATTCGCCGGGCGAAGCGGGCGAGAGGGAGCTGGAGGGTGATAATCAACAGCGAGGCCAGCATAAAGAGCGGCGCCAGATCCTGCTCGCGGCCGCCGGAACGTTGGATTTCCACCGGCAGGGCGAGGTACAGTTGGTTGTAGCTCAACAGCCATGAGCTGTAGGCGAGAATAAACGCGACAAAGCGCGGCTGGCGCAAAGGCGTCCACCATGGGACTCGTCTGCGCGTTGTTGTCGTGTGCCCGTCGGCGGGCAGACAGAAAAAGAGCACCGCCAGCGCCAGAAGAAATATTCCCGCGCCGGCGAGGGCGATATGCCGAAAGCCGATCCCGCTCAGCACGCCTCCGGCCACCGGGCCGATCACCGCTCCCAGTTCACCGCATACCGCAAACAGCGCAAACCACTCGGCGCGACTGCGTTTCCCGTTGGCCTGGCTGAGGGTGCCGGCCCGCGCCAGCAGGGCCTCTATCGACGGGGAGAACAGGGCGCCGCCGACGCCGGTCAGGCAGGCGCCGAGGATAATGGGCCACAGCGACGCCCCGCACGCCAGCAGGAGAAAACCGGCGACGCGAACGACGCAGCCGGCGAGAATGATCGCCTTAGCGCCATAGCGGTCGGCCAGCGTCCCGCCGAGGATAAACATGCCCTGTTGGGAGAAGGTACGCAGCCCGAGGATCAGGCCGATAAGTCCGCCTGAGAGCAGCATGTCGTCGCGCAGGAAGAGGGCGAGGAAAGGAACGACCGCGTAAAAGCCAATATTAAAAACGAACTGGCTTCCCAGTAACACCGGAGGCCAGAGGGTTGCCGCAGGGCGCAGGGAGAAAAGAGGCATATCCGCCCAACCTAAACGATGAAATGAATGTGCTTTTTGCCGTGGTAAGGGGAGATCTCGATTTTGGTTTTCACCCGGAAAACGTCCCACAGCAGCGCTTCGGACAAAATCTCCTCCGGCGTCCCGCTGGCGAGGATCTGCCCCTGCTGCATCACGATCAGCGAATCGCAGAACATCGCGGCATGGTTAAGATCGTGAATGGCCACAATGCTGGTTACCGGCAGCTCGCTGATCAACTGCATTAACTGCATCTGATGGTGTATATCCAGATGGTTGGTCGGCTCATCCAGCAGGATTTCGCTCGGACTCTGCGCCAGCGCGCGGGCGATATGCACCCGCTGCCGCTCGCCGCCGGAGAGGCTTAACCATCCCTGTTCGCTTTTCTCCAGCATCGCTACCCGCTGCAGCGCGGCGGCAATCGCCTCGTCATCCTGAGCGCTCCAGTTTGAGAACGGAGAGTGGTGGGGAATGCGTCCCAGGCGCACGACGTCGCGCACCCGCATATTGGCCTCGGTCATGCCGTGTTGCTCGACGAAAGCCACGCGGCGGGCGAGCTGCTTTTTCGCCATCCGGGCGATATCCTGGCCGTCGAGGGTGACGCGACCTGCATCCGGGCGGCGCAGGCCCGCCAGAACGCGCAGCAGCGAGGATTTGCCGCAGCCGTTGGGCCCCAGCAGTCCGACCGTTTCGCCTCGCGGCACCCGCAGCGAGACATTATTGACGATGACCTTTTTGCCTGCCTTCCAGGTGATATTTTCAGCGCAAATACTCATCACTTATTCCTTGAGCGGTAGATAATCACGGCAAAGAAAGGCACACCAACCAGGGCGGTTACTACCCCAACGGGCAGACTTTGCGGGGCAATCAGCAGGCGCGACGCAATGTCCGCCAGTACCATCAATATCGCCCCTGCCAGCGCGCTGGCGATCAGCAACGTTCGGTGCAGCGGGCCAAAGAAGAAACGCATCACGTGCGGCACCACCAGGCCAACAAAGCCGATTGAGCCGGCCATGCTGACGATGGTGGCGGTGATCAGCGCCGCAGTGGTGAAGAGGATCAGGCGCACGCGCGGCACAGCAATCCCCAGCGAGGCGGCGGCATCGTCGCCGAAGGTGAACGCGTCCAGCGCCCGGGCATACCACAGGCAGACCGCCAGACCCGCGAGCACCACCACAATGACCAGCTGGAATTCGGGCCAGCGAACGCCGCTGAAGCTGCCCAGCAGCCAGAACATCACATCGCGCGCCTGCTGCGCGCTGGCGGAGGTGCTGATGGTATAGGCCGTGATGGCGTTAAATAACTGCGAGGCGGCAACGCCCGCAAGAATCGTACGCTCATTGCCGCCGCGCGCGCCGTTAGTCAGCAAGGCGACAAAGGCGAAGGCGGCGAAGGCCCCGGCAAAGGCCCCGGCCGAGAGGGAAATTGCGCCAGCGCCAAGGCCCAGCACCACGATCGACACCGCGCCGGTGGAGGCCCCGGCGGAGACGCCGAGGACGTAGGGTTCCGCGAGGGCATTTTTCAGCAGGCTTTGCAGCACGACGCCGCAGATAGCGAGGCCTGCGCCGCAGCAGGCGGCGACCAGCGCGCGGCTGAGGCGGAAATCCCAGATAACGCTCTCATAGATACGGTTGAGAGGCTCAGCGGTTAAGCCGGTTCTGTTGCTGATAGCGTAAAAGACATTCTGCAGCGGGATGGCCAGCTCGCCGACGCTGACGCCCACAGCGATCACCAGCGCCAGCACGATCGCTGCCAGTACACACCAGCCGGTGAGCAGTATGCTGCGGCGCGTCTCAATCGCGGCGACGCTCATCAGTTCAGCCCCATTTTTCTCAGCTGCTCGCCCACCTGTTCCGCGCCGTAAAGCGTGCGGATGGTCGGATTCATCGCCTGACCGTCCATGACCACGATATGGCCTTTTTTCACCGCCTCCAGCTGGCTGACGGCGGGATCGCTTTTGAGGAATTTGATCTTCTCCTCGGCCTTATCCAGCGCCCAGCGGTTACGGTCCAGACTGGCGACCACGATCACATCCGGGTTGGCGGCAATGATGCTCTCCCAGCTCACCGTGGGCCACTCGGTCTCGGAGGTTATCGCATTATGACCGCCCAGCACGCTGGCGATAAAGCCGGAGGCGCTGTTTTTACCGCCGACATAGGCATCGGCCGAAGGCGAGGCGCTGGAGAACCAGAAGACGAAGGAGAGATCTTTTTTGTTTTTACCAAATTCGTGGCGCAGGTCGGCTTCACGTTTTTTGAAATCGGCAATCAGCGCCTGACCACGATCTTCGACGTTGAAAATGCGGGAAAAATCGCTAATTTCCTGATACAGCCAGGTCATATCCCACAGCTTTTGCCGGCTGCCGTACATATCGCCGGTGGCCTTTTTGGTGGCGCACATCCCCGGTGAAACGTAGCTGTTCACGCCGACGGTGGCGAGATCTTCACGCCTGGCGACTTTGCTTTCCGGCCCCAGCAGCAGCGGCAACTGGGCGGGAACGAAATCAGGATTTTGCGCCAGCACCGATTCCAGGCTCGGAATTTCCACCGTCAAGGTTTTAATCTTCGCGTTTTGCTCAGCCAGCTGCGGTAAAACGCTGGTCGGCCAGAAGGCGCTGGCGACCACCTGCTTTTGCAGCCCGAGCAGCAGCAGAATTTCGACCGTATTTTGCCCCAGCGCGACCACGCGCTCCGGCGGCCGGGTGAAGGTCTCCTGATAGCCGCAGTTTTCAATCGTCAGGGGGTAGGTTGTTGCCAGCGCGGAACTGACGGCGGTGAACATCAAGCCTAACGCGCAAAGGACCTTCTTCATTAAACGCTATCCTTGTAAACAGGCGAGTGGATGACCAGCAAATGGGAGTAATGCAAATGAAACTCATTATTGGGGCGGGGTTTTATACAATGCCATATTTACAGTGTCAATGAGTGACTATTTCCGCAGGCAATGAAATGCCCGCGCGATGGGGTGGGTCAGCTCGCCAGTGGGCCACGAATATACGCCTGCAACCCCTGGGCGAGAAAATCAAATACCCGCTTGCAGGCAGGGCTGTGGCGCAGATCCTCATGCATTACCAGCCAGGTATCAAGATACAGAGAAAAGTCGGCCGCCAGCACTCGCTGCAGGGGAATAATGCCATCCGCAAGAGGCGCCTGGCAGATGCCGATCCCCGCTCCGGCGCGGATCAGACTCAACTGGGCGAGGTCGCTATCGGTCCGCATCGCGAACGCCTCGCGCTGAAAACGGGGGTAAGCCTGCAGCGCCCGGCGCACGAGAGGGGTGGCGCTATCAAAACCAATTAGCGCGTGGCTGGCCAGATCGTCGAGGGTCGCGGGCAGGCCCTGGCGCGTCAGGTAGGCGGCGGTGGCATGTAACCCAAGCTCGCTCCTGCCGAGACGGCGGGCGATAAGCTGCTCCTGCTGCGGGGCGACCATCCGCACCGCAATATCCGCCTCCCGGTGAAGCAGATCCTGAAACCGATTGGAGAGCATCAGTTCGATGACGATATTCGGGCACGCCTGCCTGAGCCGGGCAACCAGCGGCGGCAGCACCTCGGCGCCGACCACCTCGCTGGCGGCCACCCGCACCACGCCACGCAGCTCGGCTCTGTCGCGACTGAAGTTGGCCGCCGTGCGTTCCAGCGCCCGGGCGGTATTGTCCATCGCCTCGGCGTGCACCCGCAGCGCCAGCGCCGCGTCGGTCGCCAGCAGGCCGGTTTGCGAGCGGGTAAATAAGGCCTGGCCGAGGGCGTTTTCCAGCCCGGCAATATGGCGCCCCGCCGTCGGCTGAGTGATGTTCAGGGTACGCGATGCGCCCGATAAAGAGCCTTCCTGCAGGACGGCGAGAAAGGTTCGGTACCACTCCCAGGGAATAGAGGTATTCATACAAATATGTATAGCCGCTCGACGATGGTATGCAATTTCATTTGATATGAGCCGCAGGTAGGCTGTCAAGCATCCATTAGCGAACGGGGAAAGAGGATGAACAGCAGCGGCAAGGTACTTATTCTGGGAGCAAGCGGGGGCATCGGTGGGGAAGTGGCGCGCCGGCTGGTGGCAGACAACTGGCAGGTTCGGGCGCTGAAGCGCGGCGCCCAGATGCGTGATCCCGAAGATGGCATACAGTGGATAGCCGGCGACGCGCTGGATGGCGGCCAGGTCGCGGCGGCGGCTGCCGGTTGCGACGTCATCGTCCATGCGGTGAATCCGCCGGGCTACCGGCACTGGCGGCAACAGGTACTGCCTATGCTGCGCAACACCCTGCAGGCTGCCGAACGGCAGCGGGCGCTTGTAGTCCTGCCCGGCACGGTCTACAACTATGGACCGGATGCCTTTCCGCTGATTGCTGAAGAGGCCGCACAACAGCCGGTGACCCGCAAAGGCGCCATCCGGGTGGCGATGGAGCTGGCGCTGAAGGATTACGTGCAGCGCGGCGGCCGGGCGTTGATTGTTCGGGCGGGCGATTTTTTTGGTCCACGCGCCGGAAATAACTGGTTTTCGCAGGGGCTGGTCAAGCCTGGTCAGCTTCCCCGCATCATTAGCTACCCGGGGGCGATCGGCGTGGGGCATCAGTGGGCCTGGCTGCCCGACGTCGCCGCCACCATCGCCGCGCTGCTGGCCCGCAGGCATGAGCTTGAGCCGTTCGCCCGCTTTCATATGCAGGGCCACTGGGACCCGGACGGCAGCGAAATGAGTCAGGCGATCCAGCGGGTGGTCGCCCGCTATGGCGGCAGGGCGGTAGCGAAGTCTTTTCCCTGGTGGCTGGTGAAGCTGGCGGCGCCCTTCAACGCCACCCTGCGCGAAATGGTCGAGATGCACTATCTCTGGCGTCTGCCGGTACGCCTGCGCAACGATAAACTGGTTGATTTTTTAGGCGCGGAACCGCATACCCCGCTCGACAGCGCGGTGTATCAGACGCTGCAAGGCCTGGGTTGTCTGCCCGCCGGCGCGATAAACCAAGAGGCGGGTGAGGCGTAACGCGGCAAGAGGATCACAGAGCGGGGTGTTGTTGTGACCAAATCATAATAACGTCACTCGTTGTCAAACGATAGCGATCGCATTAAGCTAAACGGATGACGAAAAATACCCCCACCCCTGCAAGCCGTGGTCCCCATGACCACAGCGTTCGGGACCAGATTCTTGACGCGGCCATGGCGCACTTTAGTCGCTATGGCTATGAGAAAACGACGGTCACCGATCTCGCCAAAGCGATAGGCTTTTCCAAAGCCTATATCTATAAATTCTTTGACTCCAAGCAGGCGATTGGCGAGGCGATTTGCGCCAGCCGGCTGGAGAAGATCATGGTGGCCGTCAGCGCGGCCATCGCCGATGCGCCGTCCGCCAGCGAGAAACTGCGCCGCCTGTTCCGGGCGCTGACCGAGGCCGGCAGTGAACTGTTTTTCGAGGATCGCAAACTGTACGACATCGCCGCCGTCGCGGCGCGCGATAAATGGCCTTCAACGGAACAGTATGCCGGTCATCTGCAGCAGCTGATTGGTCAAATCCTTGTCGAAGGCCGCCAGGCGGGTGAGTTCGAGCGCAAAACCCCGCTGGATGAAGCGACCCTGGCGGTGTATATGGTGATGTGTCCTTTCATCAACCCGGTGCAGTTGCAATACAATCTCGACACCGCGCCCACCGCGGCGGTGCTGCTTGCCTCCCTGATCCTGAGAAGTCTCTCCCCCTGATTGGTGACTATTGACTTTATTGGTCACTGGTCTGAGAATGCGGTCACCATCCGGTCTTTTCATTAAGGTGACCCATGCTCAGGCTCAACGCCGTCCATCTTGCCGTCTGCCTCCTGCCGCTGGCCCTCGCGGGCTGCGGCGAACCTGCCGATCATGACGACCCCCGCATCCGGCCGCCGCTGGTCCGGGTGGCGACCGTCGAGCGCGCGGAGGCCGGCTCGCGAGCCTTTACCGGCGTGGTAGTGGCCCGAACCCAAAGCGACCTCGGCTTCAGGGTGGCGGGAAAAGTGCTTGAACGGCTGGTGGAAACCGGGCAGAGCGTCAAGCGCGGTCAGCTGCTGCTGCGCCTGGATCCGGCTGATCTAGCCTTGCAGGCGCAGTCCCAACAGCGGGCCGTAGATGCCGCGCGGGCGCGAGCCAAAAAGGCGGCCAACGATCTGGCCCGCTATCGCGGCCTGGTGGCGAGCGGCGCCATCTCTGCCGCGGAATTCGACCAGATTAACGCGGCAGCAGAGGCGGCGAGAGCCGACCTCAGCGCGGCCCAGGCGCAGGCCAATGTGGCGCAAAACGCCACCGGCTATGCCGGACTGCTGGCGGATGCTGACGGCGTGGTAGTGGAAACCCTCGCTGAGCCGGGGCAGGTGGTCAGCGCCGGGCAGGTGGTGATCCGCCTGGCGCGGGCGGGCCAGCGCGAAGCGCGGGTGCAACTGCCGGAGACGCTGCGCCCGGCGGTCGGCAGCGAGGCGCTGGCGACACGCTATGGCAGCGAATCTCAGCCGGTCACGGCGACCCTGCGCCTGCTTTCGGACGCGGCTGACGCCACCACCCGCACCTTTGAAGCGCGCTATGTACTGAACGGCGCGCTGGCGAATGCCCCGCTGGGGTCTACCGTGACCCTGCGCATCGGCAACGACCAGGCGCCAGGCCAGGTGCTGGCGGTGCCCCTGGCGTCGGTCTACGATCCGGGTAACGGCCCTGGCGTCTGGCGCATTGCCTCTCGTCCGGCCACCGTCTCCTGGCAACCGGTAACTGTGCTCGGCCTGGATGATGAAACCGCGCGGGTGACCGGCCCGCTGAAGCCCGGCGAGCCGATCGTCGCCCTGGGCGCCCATCTTCTGCACCAGGGCGAGGCGGTGCGTCTGGCGGAACGACGCGGGCATAATGCCGCCGGGAGCCAGCCATGAGCGCCGGGCGTTTTAATCTCTCCGCGCTGGCCGTCCGCGAGCGGTCGGTGACTCTGTTTTTGATTATCCTTATCTCCGTCGCCGGGCTGGTGGCGTTCTTCGGACTCGGGAGAGCGGAAGATCCGCCCTTTACGGTCAAGCAAATGACGGTCATTACCGTCTGGCCCGGCGCCACCGCGCAGGAGATGCAGGATCAGGTCGCCGAGCCGCTGGAAAAACGGCTCCAGGAGTTAAAGTGGTACGATCGCACGGAGACCTATACCCGCCCTGGCATGGCGTTGATCACCCTGTCGCTGCAGGATCAGACCCCGCCTTCCGAGGTGCCGGAGCAGTTTTATCAGGCGCGCAAAAAGCTCGGGGATGAGGCGAAAAATCTGCCTGCCGGCGTCTCCGGCCCGATGATGAATGACGAATTCGCCGACGTCACCTTTGCGCTCTTTGCCCTGAAGGCGCGGGGAGAGCCGCCGCGGCAGCTGGTGCGTGACGCCGAAGCCTTACGCCAGCAGCTGCTGCATGTACCCGGGGTGAAAAAAGTGAATATCCTCGGCGAACAGGCGGAGCGCATTTATCTCTCGTTTTCTCATGACCGTCTCGCCACTCTGGGTCTCTCGCCGGAGGCGATTTTTGCCGCGCTGAACAGCCAGAATGTGCTGACCGCCGCCGGGGCTATCGAGACCCGGGGCGGGCAGATCTTTATCCGCCTCGACGGGGCGTTCGACCGCCTGCAGCAGATCCGCGACACGCCGATTATTGCCGGGGGCAGAACGCTGAAACTGGCCGATGTCGCCACGGTTGAGCGAGGGTATGAAGATCCCGCGACCTTCCTGATCCGCCATCAGGGCGAACCGGCGCTGCTGCTGGGGGTGGTGATGCGTGAGGGCTGGAATGGTCTGGCGCTGGGAAAAGCGCTGGATGCCGAAACGGCCAGCATCAATCAGAACCTGCCGCTCGGCATGTCGTTGACCAAGGTGACCGATCAGTCGGTGAATATCAGCGCCGCGGTCGATGAGTTCATGATCAAATTCTTTGTCGCCCTGCTGGTGGTGATGGCGGTGTGCTTTGTCAGCATGGGGTGGCGCGTGGGCGTGGTGGTCGCGGCGGCGGTGCCTTTAACCCTCGCCGTGGTGTTTGTGGTGATGGCGGCGACCGGCAAAAACTTCGACCGCATCACTCTCGGCTCGCTGATCCTCGCCCTGGGGCTGCTGGTGGATGATGCCATCATTGCCATCGAAATGATGGTGGTCAAAATGGAGGAGGGGTATGACCGCCTCAAAGCCTCGGCCTATGCCTGGAGCCATACCGCGGCGCCCATGCTGGCCGGTACCCTGGTGACGGCCGTGGGTTTTATGCCTAATGGATTTGCGCAGTCCACCGCCGGGGAGTACGCCAGCAATGTGTTCTGGATCGTCGGTATCGCGCTGATTGCCTCCTGGATTGTGGCGGTGATTTTTACCCCCTGGCTGGGGGTGCACCTGTTGCCGGACAGAAAACCCGCGGCGGCCGGCCACGCCGCGCTGTATGACACCCCGCGCTATCAGCGCTTCCGTCGGCTGCTGACCCGGGTTATCGCCCGCAAATGGCGCGTGGCCGCCGGGGTGGTGGCGCTGTTTATCGTGGCGATCCTGGGCATGAGCGTGGTGAAAAAGCAGTTTTTCCCCACCTCCGATCGTCCGGAAGTGCTGGTTGAAGTGCAGCTGCCTTACGGGTCGTCGATTAGCCAGACCAGCGCCGCGGCGGCGAAAATTGAGCACTGGCTGCAGCGGCAGCCGGAGGCGAAGATTGTCACCAGCTATATCGGCCAGGGCGCGCCGCGCTTTTACCTGGCGATGGCTCCGGAATTGCCCGATCCCTCCTTCGCCAAACTGGTGGTGTTGACCGACGGGCAGGGTGCCCGCGAGGCGCTCAAGCGGCGGCTGCGGGAGGCGGTGGCCAATGGCCTGGCGCCGGAGGCGCGGGTGCGCGTCACTCAGCTGGTGTTTGGCCCTTATTCGCCTTATCCGGTCGCCTGGCGGGTGATGGGGCCGGATCCGCACGCTCTGCTCGACATCGCCGAGCGGGTTAAATCGGTGCTGCAGGCCAGTCCGCTGATGCGCACCGTCAATACCGACTGGGGTTCGCGGGTACCGGTGATGCATTTCAGCCTCAATCAGGACCGGCTGCAGGCGAGCGGACTCAGCTCCCAGTCCGTCGCCCAGCAGCTGCAGTTCCTGCTGTCAGGGATCCCGATCACCACCGTCCGGGAAGATATTCGCGCCGTGCAGGCGATCGGCCGCGCGGCGGGCGACATCCGTCTGGATCCGGCGAAAATCGCCGACTTCACCCTGGTGGGCAGCGGCGGGCAGCGGGTTCCCTTGTCACAGATTGGCGACGTGTCGATCAGGATGGAGGACCCGCTGCTTCGCCGTCGCGACCGCACGCCGACCATCACCGTCCGCGGAGATGTTGCGGAGAACCTGCAGCCGCCGGATGTCTCCACCGCGCTGATGAAGCCGCTGCAGCCCATTATCGACTCGCTGCCGCCTGGCTATCGCATCGAGACGGCGGGGTCGATTGAGGAATCCGGCAAGGCCACCCGGGCGATGGTGCCGTTATTTCCGATAATGATCGCCCTCACGCTGCTGATCATTATCCTGCAGGTGCGTTCGCTGTCGGCGATGGTCATGGTTTTCCTGACCGCGCCGCTGGGGCTGATTGGCGTGGTCCCGACGCTGCTGCTGTTCAATCAGCCGTTTGGCATCAATGCCCTGGTGGGCCTGATCGCCCTGTCGGGGATCCTGATGCGCAATACGCTGATCCTGATTGGCCAAATCCATCATAACCAACAGGCGGGGCTCGATCCGTTCCACGCGGTGGTGGAGGCGACGGTGCAGCGCGCCCGCCCGGTTCTGCTGACCGCGCTGGCGGCGATCCTGGCGTTCATTCCTCTCACCCAGTCGGTCTTCTGGGGAACGCTCGCCTATACGCTGATTGGCGGGACGCTGGGAGGAACCATCATGACCCTTATCTTCCTGCCGGCCATGTACGCGATCTGGTTCCGCATCCGCCCGGCGAACACGGTACAACAGACAGAGTTGCACCTTCAGAGGTAATTCCACTTTGCCGGACCTGGGCGAGGCACATGGCCAGGCCAGGTCCCGGGCAGCGTCAGGCGGGTAAGGATACCGGCACCGCATGAGTGCGGTATTGATCCTGTTCGAGGCGATCAAGGCAATCGAGGCTGATGGCCGATGGCGAGGTCGCGCCGGTGAGGGTCATGGTAACCTTCATATCCTCGGCAAATAAGCGCAGCAGATGCGCCACGCCCGCTTCGCCCGCCGCGGCCAGGGCATAAATATAGGCCCGACCGAGCAGCACGCCTTTCGCGCCGAGGGCCAGCAGACGTATAACGTCCACGCCGGAGCGCACCCCGGAATCGGCAAGCACTGTCAGATCGTCGCCGACCGCATCCACCACCCTGGGCAGCGCCCGGGCGGTGGGGATGGCGCCATCGAGCTGTCTGCCGCCATGATTTGACACCACAATACCATCGGCGCCCAGCCGCACGGCATTGCGCGCATCGTCGGCATCGAGGATCCCTTTGATGATTAATTTTCCTTGCCAGCTGTCGCGGATCCACTCCAGATCGTGCCAGGCGATGGACGGGTCGAAGTTGTTGCTGATGAACCCCATATAGTCGTCCATGGTCATTTTGTGGCCGGTGTAGGCTTCGATATTACCAAACGACAGGGGTCTGCCCGCCAGCCCGACGTTCATCGCCCAGCGCGGATGGGTGCAAGCCTGGAGATATTGTCGCAGGGTGGCGTGCGGCCCGGACATCCCTGAGCGGTTATCGCGATACCGCGAGCCGGGGATTGGCATATCGACGGTAAATACCAGGGTTTTCATGCCAGCGGCCCAGGCGCGCTCCAGCGCGTTACGCATATAGCCGCGATCTTTGAGTACGTACAGCTGGGACCAGAGCGCGCCGCTGGCGTGGCTCGCCACCTCTTCAATCGAGCAGACCGACACGGTGGATAAGGTGTACGGGATCCCGGCGCGGGAGGCGGCGCGGGCCGCCTGGACTTCGCCGCGGCGGGCGTACATCCCGGTGGCGCCGACGGGCCCCAGCGCCACGGGCATCGCCCATGGGGCATCAAGGATCGTGGTCGCCAGCGTCGGTTCGCCGGCCCCGCACAGTACGCGCTGGCGAAGAGCTACCGAGGCAAGCTCGGCGGCGTTGGCGTTCATGGTGTTTTCCGCCACCGCGCCACCGTCAATATAATCGAAAAGGAAGCGGGGCAGACGACGACGAGCGGCTTCGCGATAATCGCTGGGGGCTGAAACAATCATTATTATGTCCTTATGTTTTTTAACCTTAGTGGATGTTCTGCAGGTAAAAAAACTATAGGCCTCTAAAAACCGGCGAGGAAATGAAATATTAGCATTCCAGCTATTCCCTGCTGGAATAATCTGGTTTTATCGCTGAGGCTGCTATTTCCTTTTTTTACTCTTCGGCGCGCGCGTTATTTTTATTTATTTCCGCGCAACGTGAAGCTGGCAAAATAAAGACCCGGTATGAGGCGACAGCGCTTTGCGCCATCGCCAGCAGGGGGAAGGAGAGGTCAGTGCGGCGCCTGCGTTTTCCGGGAGGTGTAAAGAAGATGAATTTGAAATTGAGCTGGTGGTATCTTTTGCTAGCCTTTCTCTGGAGGACAGACGGAGCGACACCATGAAAGATAAAGATGAACAAACGGCATTGATTGGCATGGCCATCGGCGCGGCGGTCATTAGCTTAGTGGCGACCCAAAAGCAGATTAATCAGGGGAGTATCGTGGATGAACTGGTGAGGCTGGGCAGACAGAAGGGGGACGGGGTAGAGGATGAGGTCTTTGTCCAGGCCGCCCGGCTGGTGAGTAAAGGCACCTAGCCAGCCGGTATCCCGCCTGGCAGCCCCGTTTGCCCGTTTTATTCTGGTTTTTATTTCCCGAACGCGGCCAGGCGAGCGGCGCTTATTCCTTTCCTGAAGCGTTACCGGCAGGCGCTTTCACTACCCGCTTTTTTCTAGCGTATGGCCGGGGTTGCGCCCCGCGCTGGCATGGTCTTTCTGTTACGTTGTCACTTTATGTTCGCCTGCAAAGGATAACCAGCAAGGTGGTCTGCCGCTATTGCATAAATCGGTATTTTCGATACATCTTTGCCATTGCGTGCGGAGATAGAATGATTTCAAAATAACATATTATAAATCAATGCATTAAGTTCTATTTGCACGCCCTGATAATCCCCGGGCGAGGGTCTATGCTTATAAAAAGCACTAAATGAGGCAATACCCCTGCTGCAGAAGGGTTGAAGTGATAATCATTATCACTAACATGGCGGTATGCCTTGATGGCGCCAACCTGGAGGTCTATCGATGGAAGTACAAGCAGGAACTTTTAATCCCGCCGATTTCAGCTGGCAGGGACTGACCATGACGCCGGCCGCTGCCGCGCATATCCGCGATCTGATGCGCAAGCAGCCGGATAAGAAAGGGCTGCGGCTGGGCATTAAAACCAGCGGCTGCGCCGGTTTTGGCTATGTGCTCGAAATGATTGCCGAGCCGGCGCCCGACGATCTGCTCTTTGAATCTGACGGGGCGAAGCTGTTTGCGCCGCTGCAGGCGATGCCGTTCATCGACGGCACCGAGCTGGATTATGTCCGGGAAGGTTTAAATGAAATCTTTAAATTTCATAACCCGAAAGCGCAGCATGAGTGCGGCTGCGGCGAAAGTTTTGGGGTGCAGGCGGAGTAACTATGTCGCGTAATACTGAAGCAACTGACGATGTCAAAACCTGGACCGGCGGCCCGCTCAACTACAAAGAGGGCTTTTTTACTCGCCTGCAAACCGATGAGCTGGCCAAAGGCATTAATGAAGAAGTCGTTCGGGCTATCTCGGCTCGCCGCAATGAGCCGCAGTGGATGTTGGAGTTTCGTCTGAATGCCTACCGGGCGTGGCTGGAAATGGAGGAGCCGCACTGGCTGAAAGCGCATTACGATAAGCTGAATTATCAGGATTACAGCTACTATTCCGCGCCCTCCTGCGGCAACTGCGATGAGACCTGCGCCTCCGAGCCTGGCGCGGTGCAGCAGACCGGGGCCAATTCCTTTCTGACCAGCGAGGTGGAAGAAGCCTTTAACCAGCTGGGCGTGCCGGTACGCGAAGGGCGCGAGGTGGCGGTGGACGCGATATTTGACTCGGTGTCGGTGGCGACCACCTACCGAGAAAAGCTGGCCGAGCAGGGGATCATCTTCTGTTCTTTCGGCGAGGCGATCCACGACTATCCGGAACTGGTGAAAAAGTATCTGGGCACCGTAGTGCCGGGGAATGACAACTTCTTTGCCGCGCTGAACGCCGCAGTGGCTTCGGACGGCACCTTTATCTATGTGCCGAAGGGCGTCCGCTGCCCGATGGAGCTGTCGACCTATTTCCGCATCAACGCCGAAAAGACCGGGCAGTTTGAACGCACCATTCTGGTGGCCGATGAAGGCAGCTACGTCAGCTATATTGAAGGCTGCTCGGCGCCGGTGCGCGACAGCTATCAGCTGCATGCCGCGGTCGTTGAGGTCATCATCCATAAAGACGCGGAAGTGAAATACTCCACGGTGCAGAACTGGTTCCCCGGCGATAACAACACCGGCGGGATCCTCAACTTCGTCACCAAGCGCGCCCTGTGCGAAGGGGAGAACAGCAAAATGTCATGGACCCAGTCGGAAACCGGCTCGGCCATCACCTGGAAATACCCCAGCTGCATCCTGCGCGGCGATAACTCGATCGGCGAATTCTTTTCGGTGGCGCTGACCAGCGGCCATCAGCAGGCGGACACCGGCACCAAAATGATCCATATCGGCAAGAACACCCGCTCGACCATCATCTCGAAAGGGATCTCCGCCGGACACAGCCAGAACAGCTATCGCGGGCTGGTCAAAATCATGCCGACCGCCACCAACGCCCGCAACTATACCCAGTGCGATTCGATGCTGATCGGCCCGGACTGCGGGGCGCATACCTTCCCGTATGTAGAATGCCGCAACAATAGCGCCCAGCTGGAGCACGAGGCGACCACCTCGCGGATTGGCGAAGATCAATTGTTCTACTGCCTGCAGCGCGGGATCAGCGAAGACGATGCCATCTCGATGATCGTCAACGGTTTCTGTAAAGACGTCTTCTCCGAGCTGCCGCTGGAGTTCGCTGTAGAGGCGCAAAAATTGCTGGCCATTAGCCTTGAACATAGCGTCGGCTGATAATTAAGGAAAAAAGATGTTAAGTATTCAAGATTTACACGTCGCCGTCGAAGATAAAGCGATCCTGCGCGGACTGAACCTTGAGGTGCGCCCGGGAGAGGTCCACGCCATTATGGGGCCGAACGGCTCAGGCAAAAGTACGCTTTCGGCCACCCTGGCCGGGCGTGAAGATTATGAGGTGACTGGCGGTCGCGTCGAATTTAAGGGCAAAAACCTGCTCGAACTCGCTGCGGAAGATCGCGCCGGGGAAGGTATCTTTATGGCCTTCCAGTATCCGGTAGAGATCCCCGGCGTCAGCAACCAGTTTTTCCTGCAGACTGCGCTGAATGCCGTGCGCAACTATCGTGGCCAGGAGGCGCTGGATCGTTTCGATTTCCAGGACTTAATGGAAGAAAAGATCAAGCTGCTGCAGATGCCGGAAGATCTCCTGACCCGCTCGGTGAACGTTGGCTTCTCCGGCGGTGAGAAAAAGCGCAACGATATTTTGCAAATGGCGGTGCTTGAGCCGGAGCTGTGCATTCTCGATGAATCGGATTCGGGGTTGGATATCGATGCCCTGAAAATCGTCTCCCAGGGAGTGAATGCCCTGCGCGACGGCAAACGCGCCTTTATCATTGTCACCCACTATCAGCGCATCCTTGACTATATCAAGCCGGACTATGTCCATGTGCTCTATCAGGGACGGATTGTGAAGTCGGGCGATTTCTCTCTGGTCAAACAGCTGGAGGAGCAGGGCTATGGCTGGCTTACCGAACAGCAGTAACGCGCTGCAGCAGTGGCACCATCTGTTTGAAGCGCAGGGCGGCCCGCGTACCCCGGAGGCCAGTCAGCATCTGCAGCAGCTGCTGCGCCTTGGGCTGCCGACGCGCAAGCACGAGGACTGGAAATACACTCCGCTGGATGCCCTACTTAACGGTCGCTTTGTCGCCGATGAGGGAGCCTCTCTCAGCGCTGAACAGCGTGATGCGCTGGCACTGTCGCTGGACGCCTGGCGGCTGGTGTTTATCGATGGCCGCTATCATCCTCAGCTGAGCGACGATCTTGCCGCCAGCGGCGTTGAGGTCAGTGTCGATAATCAGCGCCAGCATCTGCCGCATGCCCTGCAGCCGGAGGTGTTTCTCCATCTGACCGAAAGCCTGGCCCAGACGGTGACCCGCATTCGCGTGCCGCGCAACCGCCGCCTGGATAAACCGCTGCTGCTGATGCATATCACCAGTGGCCTGGCCGGCGATGCGCTGAATACCGCCCACTATCGCCATCATCTGGCGCTGGAGAGCGGGGCGGAGGCGACGATTGTCGAGCATTACCTGAGCCTCAATGAGCAGCCGCATTTCACCGGCGGGCGATTGACCATGACGGTGGCCGATAACGCGCACCTCCAGCATATCAAGCTGGCATTTGAGAATGCCCGCAGCTATCACTTCGCCCATAACGACCTGCTGCTGGGCCGCGACGCCTCGGCCTTCAGCAGCAGTTTCCTGCTTGGCGGCCAGGTGCTGCGTCACCAGACCAGCACCCGCCTGGGCGGCGAAAACAGCAACCTGCGCCTCAATTCGCTGGCGATGCCGGTGAAAAATGAGGTCTGCGATAGCCGCACCTGGCTCGACCATCAGGTCGGCTACTGCACCAGCCGCCAGCTGCACAAAACCATTGTCAGCGATAAGGGGCGGGCGGTGTTTAACGGGCTGATCAACGTCGCGCCGCTCGCGCTGAAAACCGACGGCCAGATGACCAACAATAATCTGCTGCTCGGGCGGCTGGCGGAGGTCGACACCAAACCGCAGCTGGAAATTTACGCCGATGACGTGAAATGCAGCCACGGGGCGACGGTGGGGCGCATTGACGAAGAGCAGCTGTTCTATCTGCGCTCGCGCGGTATCGAACAGCAGGCGGCGCAGCAGATGATCCTCTACGCCTTCGCCGCCGAGCTCACCGAGGCTATCCGCAGCGACGCGCTCAGAGAGCAGGTGCTGGCGCGTATTGGACAGCGTTTGCCGGGAGGCACAGTATGACATTTTCAGTAGAACAGGTTCGCGCCGATTTTCCGGTACTGAACCGGGAGGTCAACGGTCAGCCGCTGGTCTATCTCGACAGCGCCGCCAGCGCCCAGAAGCCGGAGGCAGTGATCGGCGCCGAAGCGGAATTCTATCGCCACGGCTACGCGGCGGTGCATCGTGGCATCCATACCCTCAGCGCGGAAGCCACCGCGCGGATGGAAGCCGTGCGTCAGCAGGCGGCCACCTTCCTTAACGCCGGGTCGGCGGAGGAAGTGGTGTTCGTCCGCGGCACCACCGAGGGTATCAACCTGGTGGCCAACAGCTGGGGAAACGCCAACGTCGGCGCCGGGGATAACATCATCATCAGCGAAATGGAGCACCACGCCAATATTGTGCCGTGGCAGATGCTGTGCGCCCGCGTCGGGGCTGAGCTGCGGGTGATCCCCCTGAACCCGGACGGTACGCTGCAACTGGATGTTGTCCCGGGACTGTTTGACCCGCGCACCCGCCTGCTGGCGATAACCGAGGTCTCCAACGTGCTGGGGACGGAAAACCCGCTGGCGGCGCTGATTGCTCTTGCGCATCAGCATGGCGCGAAAGTGCTGGTGGATGGCGCCCAGGCGGTGATGCACCACCCGGTGGACGTCCAGGCGCTGGGCTGCGATTTTTATGTTTTCTCCGCCCACAAGCTGTACGGGCCGACCGGGATCGGCGTGCTCTACGCCCGGTCCGAGCTGCTGCAGACGATGGCGCCTTGGGAAGGGGGCGGGTCGATGATCGCCACCGTCAGCCTGACGGAGGGCACCACCTGGAATCAGGCGCCGTGGCGCTTTGAGGCCGGCACGCCGAATACCGGGGGGATCATTGGCCTCAGCGCGGCGCTGACCTACGTCAGCCAGCTGGGACTGACGCAGATTGCCGAGTATGAGCAGACGCTGATGCGCTACGCGCTCGATGCCCTGCGCGCGGTACCGGATCTGATCCTTTACGGCCCGGCGCAGCGTAAAGGGGTAATTGCTTTCAACCTCGGTCAGCATCACGCCTATGACGTCGGCAGCTTCCTCGATAACTACGGGATCGCCGTGCGGACCGGACACCACTGCGCGATGCCGTTGATGGCCCGGTATCAGGTACCGGCTATGTGTCGGGCATCGCTGGCGATGTACAATACCACGGAAGAGGTGGACCGCCTGGTGGCCGGCCTCCAGCGGATCCGCAAACTGTTAGGGTAAAGGACGGGACAATGGCGGCACTACCGGACAAAGACAAACTGTTGCGTAACTTTAGCCGTTGCGCCAACTGGGAAGAGAAGTATCTCTATATCATCGAGCTTGGCCAGCGTCTGGCGCCGCTAAGCCCGGAAGAACATAGCGTGCAGAACATTATTCAGGGCTGTCAAAGCCAGGTCTGGATCGTGATGGACCAGGATCCCACAGGCGTGATCACCCTGCGCGGCGATAGCGATGCGGCGATCGTCAAGGGTCTGATAGCGGTGGTGTTTATCCTCTATGACCGGATGACCGCTCAGGACATCACCGAGTTCGACGTGCGTCCGTGGTTTGAAAAAATGGCGCTCACCCAGCATCTCACCCCCTCCCGCTCGCAAGGCCTCGAAGCCATGATCCGCGCGATACGCGCGAAAGCGGCAAATATTAGCTAGAATAAACAGGTAGATTTCATTCTGTTACGTCCGGCAGGGCGCTGACCCTGCCGCCGTTCAGTCTCCTGGCGTTTTATCAGCGAAAGAAGGAATCTCAGTATGAAACGCAAAACGATGATCACCTTAGCCCTTCTCAGCGCCCTTGGCGCCTCCACGGCCGCCTTGGCCGTTGATTACCCGCTTCCTCCCGCCAACAGTCGGCTGATTGGTCAGAATCAGTACTGGACGGTCCAGGAGGGAGATCGCAACCTGCAGGCGATTGCGCGCCATTTCGATACCGCGGCGATGCTGATCCTCGAAGCCAACGATACGATTGCGCCGGTGCAGCCGAAGCCCGGCACTCAGGTCCTTATCCCTTCTCAGATGCTGCTGCCCGACGTGCCGAGGGAGGGCATTGTCGTCAACCTCGCCGAACTGCGGCTGTATTACTTCCCGCCGGGAGAGAATCAGGTGCAGGTCTATCCGCTGGGCATTGGCCAGTTAGGTCTGGAAACGCCGGAGATGACCACCCGCGTGGGGCAGAAGATCCCTAACCCTACCTGGACGCCTACCGCCGGCATCCGCGCGCGCTCGCTGGAGAAAGGGGTGACGCTGCCAGCGGTGGTCCCGGCCGGACCGAACAATCCCCTGGGCCGCTATGCGCTGCGTCTGGCCTACGGTAACGGTGAATATCTCATCCACGGAACTAACGCCCCAGACAGCGTTGGTCTGCGCGTCAGCTCGGGCTGTATGCGGATGAACGCTGATGACATCAAAGCGCTGTTCAGCCAGGTGAAAACCGGGACGCCGGTACGGATTATCAATCAGCCGGTGAAGTTTGCCGTCGAGCCGGATGGTAAACGCTATGTCGAAGTCCACAGGCCGCTTTCGCAGACCGAAGGGGAAAACACCCGGACCATCGCTTACACGCTGCCAGCGGCGTTTCACGCCTTCGCAGAGGATAAAGCAGTGGATGACCTGCAGTTGAAAAAAGCGATGTCGAGAAGGGCGGGGTATCCGGTGGTGGTGTCGGCGGGGGCAGGTAGCACGGCGACGTCGCTGTCGGCGCAGAATAGTTCGTCTGACAACGGTCTGCTTACCCAATAGCCCTCATGCTGAGGGCAAAAAAAATGGCGCACAGAGTGCGCCATTTTTATTACCAGAACTCTTACTTACGGTAAGAGTGAGCCTGGTTGTCCAGACGCTGGTTAGCGCGAGCTGCGTCGTCTTTAGCAGCCTGAACGTCGGAACGCATTGCGTTCACGTCGTTGCTCAGCTGGTCAACTTTAGCGTTCAGAGTCTGAACGTCAGAAGACAGCTGATCGATTTTAGCGTTGCTGGAGCAACCTGCCAGCAGAGTAGAACCCAGGATTACCGCGCCCAGTACCAGTTTAGTAGCTTTCATTATTAATACCCTCTAGATTGAGTTAATCTCCATGTAGCGTTACAAGTATTACACAAAGTTTTTTGGGATGAGAATATTTTTTTTACCTGAACGCACTTATTTTTGATCGTTCGCTCAAAGAAGCATCGAATTGCTCAGAATCGCTGAAAAAGGCGAGTGAAAACAGCGCGCTTCCATCGGATTCATCTTAGATAATCCCTTATTAAATAGTAAATTCCGATTTGCATTTTTAATAGGAAGAGCTAATCAATGAATAAAAAAAAGCGCCCCGCGAGGCGCTTTATTAAAAAAAACCAATTAACCTGTAAATTATTACAGCACGTGTACGGAAGCGGTATTAGTCGTGCCGCTCGGCACTAATGCGCCGGAAACCATCACCACTACGTCGCCTTTACGCGCGAGGCCGCTCTTCAGCGCCAGGTCTTTGCCCAGATGATAGAAATCATCGGTAGAGGCAATCTCTTCCACCAGCTGCGGTACCACGCCTTTGCTCAGCACCAGCTGACGAGCGGTGGTTTCGTTGGTGGTCAGTGCCAGGATGGTGGCATCCGGGAAGTATTTGCGCACAGCGCGTGCGGATTTACCGCCCTGGGTGGCGACCACGATCAGCGGCGCTTCCAGTTTCTCAGCGGTTTCTACCGCGCCGCGGCACACCGCTTCGGTGATGCGCAGTTTACGGTTGTCGTTGTTGAAGTCCAGACGGCTGGTCATCACGCGGTCGGTACGTTCGCAAATGGTCGCCATGATGGTGACCGCTTCCAGCGGGTATTTACCTTTCGCGGATTCGCCGGACAGCATCACCGCATCGGTGCCGTCGAGGATGGCGTTAGCCACGTCGCCGGCTTCAGCGCGGGTCGGACGCGGGTTCTTGATCATGGAGTCCAGCATCTGGGTGGCGGTGATAACCACTTTACGCGCGCGAATACATTTTTCGATGATCATTTTCTGGGCGAAGATAACTTCTTCAACCGGGATCTCCACGCCCATGTCGCCACGCGCAACCATGATGCCGTCAGACGCTTCGAGGATTTCGTCGAAGTTGTTCAGGCCTTCCTGGTTTTCGATTTTGGAGATGATCTGGATGTTTTCACCGCCGTGGGCTTTCAGGTGCTCACGGATCTCGACGACGTCGGAACGTTTACGGATGAAGGAGGCCGCGACGAAGTCCACGCCCTGTTCGCAACCGAAGATCAGATCCTGTTTGTCTTTCTCAGCCAGCGCCGGCAGGGCGATGGAGACGCCCGGCAGGTTAACGCCTTTGTTCTCGCCGAGGTCGCCATTGTTCAGCACTTTACAGATAACTTTGTTGCCTTCGATAGCCGTGACTTCCATACCGATCAGGCCATCGTCCACCAGGACGGTGTTGCCGACGGCGAGGTCGGAGGTGAAGCCTTCATAGGTTACCGCAACGATTTCGTTGTTGCCGATGACGGATTTATCGGTAGTGAAGGTGAAGGTCTGGCCTGCTTTCAGGGAGACGTCGTTGCCGCCTTCCAGCTTGATGGTACGAATTTCCGGCCCTTTGGTGTCCAGCAGAATAGCGGCTTTCTTACCGGTTTTGCTCATCACATTGCGCAGGTTCTGGATGCGCTGACCGTGTTCCGCATAGTCACCGTGGGAGAAGTTCAGACGCATCACATTCATGCCGGCTTCCAGCATTTTGGTCAGCATCTCTTCAGATTCGGTTTTCGGACCGATGGTGCAAACAATTTTGGTCTTTTTCATGACAGTTTTAGTCTTTAAGTTGTGAAGGATATGGAATTCTCGCTCCGCGGGCGCACTGCCGGGGAGCCAAACCTGTATTACGAAAGTTGCTAAGCCACGCCCTAAGGATAGGTGACAACCCTGAAGCGTGCAGAAGAATGTGTGCTGGCGGTTCAGCCCATGAAATGTGGCAAGGTGTTATGCGTTTTATCATGCAGTCCAATGCGCTGAAACCATTCAAGAAAGAATCGAAGCGCATTATACGCTGCCGAAATCAAAAAGGAAAATAAAAACCTCGTTTCAAATTATGGACAAAACGCGTAACAAAACCGGCACGTTATGCAAAAATCTACGCAACACACTTTTTCGTCACCGGCTATGAAAAAGAGTAAAAGAAATGGATTATTTCGCCATCATGAGCCGGTAAAATGCGTCATTGAACCTTTAAAGTGGCGATGGTTTGCGTTGTGCGGGAAATCTATCAATAATGATTTGATTGATAATGATAAAATACGAGCTAAATTCTATGGGAAATAAAGCGAAAGACGACGACCTGTACCAGGAAATGTGCCGCGTGGTGGGTAAAGTCGTGCTGGAAATGCGTGACCTGGGTCAGGAGCCGAAACACATTGTCATTGCCGGTGTGCTGCGCACCTCGCTGGCGAACCGCAAAATCCAGCGTTCGCCGCTCACCGTGGAGGCTATGGAGAAAGTCATTCATGCGCTTTCCGGGCACTGATCCCTTGCGCCGGCGGGTCAGGAAATCACGAAGCGGATCACCGCCCTGACGGCAATGTCACAATGGTGAGCCACCATCGCTTCATCGTCGATGGCGGGTAGCGGATCGTCAAGATACAGGCTGCTGAAGGTGTAGAAGTTCGACACCTGATAAAAGCTGAAGCTGCTGATTAACCGGTGGACATCGCGAGCGTCGAGCCCCGCCTGAAAGACGCCCTGCTGCTGGCCGCGCAGTAAAATGTCTTCCAGTATCGACAGGGCGGTACGATTCAGCGGCTTCAGTTCACCCGAGCTTTTTAACCACTTGCCGCGCTGCATATTCTCCATGCAAATGACGCGCATATAGTCCGCATGGGTGGCGTGATAGCGCACGCTCCAGCGCACCAGCCGCACCAGCGCCTCCACCGGCGGCACATTCTCCAGCCCCAGCTGCTGCTCGGTTTCGCGGATCCGCGCATACACATGCTGCAGCACCTCCTGATAGAGCTGTTCTTTGCTTTTGAAGTAGTAAACCACCATGCGTTTGGTGGTCTGCGCCTCGGTGGCGATCTGCTCCATGCGGGCGCCTGACAGCCCGTGTTCAGCAAAGACAGCGATAGCGGCGCTGAAGATCCGCGCCTTCAGGGATTGTGCTTCATCATGGGCAACGACGGTCATGGCAACTCCTTTTTCTTGGGTGACAAAAAATACACATAATGATCACAATTTAGCAACCTAGTATGGCGCAAATGAACCAAATGATACATATTCAAGGCTTACGTCAGCTGTTGACCCGAGGACCTTATGCTGCGCTCTATCGCCACCGTTTCGATTTCCGGCACCCTGCCTGAGAAGCTGCACGCTATTGCGGCGGCGGGGTATCAGGGGGTGGAAATTTTCGAGAACGATCTGCTCTATTATACGGGGACGCCGGCGGAAATCCGCCAGCTTGCCGCCGATTTAGGGTTAAAAATCACGCTTTTTCAACCCTTTCGCGATTTTGAAGGCGCCAGTCGGGCGCAGTTTGCGGCGAATATGGCCCGCGCTCGGCGCAAGTTTGCTCTGATGCGCGAGCTGGGCTGCGAGACGCTGCTGTTGTGCAGCAATGTACAGCCGGACTGCTCGGCGGATAGCGAATTGCAGGTCGCGGACCTGCGGGCGCTGGCCACGCTGGCGGAAGAGGAGGGGATTGCTATCGGCTATGAGGCCCTGGCCTGGGGAACCCATGTGAACCGCTGGCAGCAGGCCTGGGAGCGGGTGCGGCGGGTGGACAGCCCGGCGTTGGGCCTGGTGCTCGACAGCTTCCATATTCTGGCCCGCGGCGACACGCTGGACGCGCTACCGTCGGTGCCGGTGGAGAAAATCACCTTTGTACAGCTCGCCGATGCGCCGTATATGAAAATGGATTTGCTGGAGTGGAGCCGCCACTTCCGCTGCTTTCCCGGACAGGGGGAGCTGCCGCTGGAGGCGTTTGCCGAGCAGATCACCCGCTGTGGCTACCGCGGCCCCTGGTCGCTGGAGATCTTCAATGACGGTTTTCGCGCCTCGCCGAACGGTGCGACGGCCAAAGATGGTTATCGTTCGCTGCTGTGGCTGGAGGAGCAAACCCGCCGTCGGCTCCCGACGTGCGATGCCGATCTGTTTTCACCGCCGCCGCTGCCGGTCTATCACGGGCTGGAGTTTATCGAGTTTGCCGCCAGCGCCGCCGAGGCGCAGCGCCTGGGGCAACATCTGCAGGCGCTGGGTTTTCAGCACGAGGGAAGCCACCGCTCCAGACAGGTGACGCTGTGGCGCAACGGCGGGGCGCGGATCGTCATCAACCATCAGCCGCACAGCTGGGCCGACCATTTTTATCAACGCCACGGGGTATCGCTCTGCGCGATGGCGCTGCGGGTCGAGCACAGCGCGTCGCTTGTCGCCCGCGCCCGCGCGCTGGGGTATGCCACCTGGCAGGGCGACGCCGGGCCGAACGAAACGCCGATCCCGGCGATCTGCGCCCCCGACGGCAGCCTTATCTATCTCATCGACGCCGGGGAGGCTATCTACGAGCGCGATTTTCATCTGCGTGATGGCGTGACGGTGCGCGAGGATTATCTCGGTATCGATCATCTGGCGCTGGGAATGGAGGCCGACAGCCGCGATAACTGGGTGATGTTCTTCCGTACGGTGTTTGGTTTTTCCCTTGAGCATGAGCAGACGCTGCCGGACCCGTATGGACTGGTGCGCAGCCTGGCGGTGCGCAGCCCGCAGGGCGATATCCGTCTGGCGCTGAATATTTCGCAGAGCCGGGCGACGCAGATCGCCCGCTCCGTCGCTTGCTACCAGGGGGCGGGGCTGCAGCATGCCGCCTTTGCCTGCCGCGATCTGCCGGCCGCCTGCGACCAGCTTGCCGAGGTTGCCCGCCATACGCTGCCGATCCCGGCCAATTATTATGACGATCTGCTGGCGCGCTTTGGCGGCGAGCTGGACGTCGGGCAGCTTCAGCGCCAGCAGCTCCTCTATGACCGCGATCCGCAGGGGGGAGATTTCCTGCATCTTTACACCCGGCCGTTTACCGCCGGCCGCTTTTTCTTTGAGTTAACCGAGCGCCGGGCTGGCTATGCGCTCTATGGCGCAGCGAATGCGGCCGTCCGTCTGGCGGCGATGCAGTATTGTTAGCCTGAATCAAATGGTTCATTATGCGTTAAACACAATAACAACACCCTCTGTACCCGAGACAGGAACCGACTATGAGCTCATATAGCCCTAACCCGACGGCTGCCGCCCAGCCAGCCGTCACCGTGCGCCGCTCCCGGCGGCGTATCGGCATTCTTGCGCTGTTGGCCATTGGCACCATGATCAACTATCTCGATCGCACCGTACTGGGGATCGCCGCCCCAAAGCTCACCGCTGAGCTGGGGATCGACCCGGCGATCATGGGAATCCTTTTCTCCGCCTTCGCCTGGACCTATGCTCTGGCGCAGATACCCGGCGGATTATTTCTCGACCGCTTTGGCAACAAAGTGACCTACTTTTTGTCACTGACCCTGTGGTCGCTGTTTACCCTGTTCCACGGCATGGCGGTGGGACTGAAGACGCTGCTGCTGTGCCGCTTCGGGCTCGGCATTAGCGAAGCGCCGTGCTTTCCGGTCAACAGCCGGGTGGTCAGCGCCTGGTTCCCACAGCAGGAGCGGGCGAAGGCCACGGCGGTGTACACCGTGGGGGAGTATCTCGGGCTGGCCTGCTTTGCGCCGCTGCTGTTCTGGATCATGGACGGTTTCGGCTGGCGGGTGCTGTTCGTCAGCGTTGGCGCCGTCGGCATTCTGTTTGCCCTGGTGTGGTGGCGCTGCTACCGCGAACCGCATGAAGATCCGCGCCTTAGCCAGCAGGAGCGCGAGCATATCGAAAACGGCGGCGGCCTCAGCGCCCCGACCGACCAGCAGGTGGCGTTCAGCTGGCCGCTGGTCCGCCAGCTGCTGAGCAAACGGCAGATCATCGGCGCCAGCATCGGCCAGTTTGCCGGCAATACCGTGCTGGTGTTTTTTCTCACCTGGTTCCCCACCTGGCTGGCCACCGAGCGGCATATGCCCTGGCTGAAGGTTGGCTTCTTCTCCATCCTGCCGTTTGTCGCCGCCGCCGGCGGGGTGATGTTTGGCGGCTGGCTCTCCGACAAACTGCTCAAGGCCACCGGGTCGGCCAACCTCGGTCGTAAGCTGCCGATCGTCGCCGGCCTGCTGATGGCCAGCTGCATCATTACCGCCAACTGGCTGGAGAGCGACCTGGCGGTGATCCTGGTGATGTCGTTTGCCTTTTTTGGCCAGGGGATGGTGGGCCTCGGCTGGACGCTGATCTCCGATATCGCCCCGAAGGGGCTGGGCGGTCTGACCGGCGGCCTGTTTAACTTCTGCGCCAACCTCGCGGGGATCCTCACCCCGCTGGTGATCGGCTTTATCGTTGCCGGGTTCGGCAATTTCTTCTACGCCTTGATCTACATCGGCGGCGCCGCGCTGCTGGGCGTGGTGGCCTATCTGTTTATCCTCGGCGACGTCAAACGTATCGAGTTATCGCAGTAAGCAAAGGAGCAAGGCATGGTGATTAGTGGGAATACGCGGCTGATAGCGCACCTTGGCTATCCGACCGCCAGTTTTAAGGCGCCGATGATCTACAACCCGTGGTTCGTTGACCAGCAGGTGGACGTGAAGGTGGTGCCGATGGGGGTCAGGCCGGAGGACTACGCCGCGTTTATTCCGCCGCTGTTTACGATGACCAACATCATCGGCGCGCTGGTGACGATGCCGCATAAAATCGCCACCTGCGATCTGGTGCAGCGCCTGAGCCCGACGGCGGCCATCGCTGGCGCCTGCAATGCCATCCGCCGCGAGGCTGACGGTAGCCTGAGCGGAGACATGTTCGATGGCGAGGGATTTGTGCTGGGCCTGCGTCGTAAAGGGTTTAACCCGCAGGGGACGCGGGCGCTGGTGGTTGGCAGCGGCGGGGTGGGATCGGCTATCGCCGCCTCCCTCGCGGCGGCGGGGGTCAGCGCCCTGACCCTGTACGATACCCGGCCCGAGGTGGCGCACGCCCTCGCCGGGCGGCTGCATCAGCACTATCCGCAGCTCGATATCACCCTGATGCAGCCCGATCCTGCCGGACACGAACTGGTGGTCAATGCCACCCCGCTGGGGATGAAGGCCAGCGATCCACTGCCGCTGGACGTTGACCGTCTGGCGCCAGGCGCCTGGGTGGGGGAAGTCGTCATGACTCAGGAGTACACCCCGCTGCTGAGGGCCGCTCAGGCACGACAGTGCCACATCCAGCGCGGGACCGACATGCTGTTTGAAATGATCCCTGCCTATCTGCGCTTTTTTGACCTACCGGTAGCCACCCCCGAGCAGCTGCGGGCGCTGGCAGAAATTCGCTACTGACGCGACGGCAAACCGGGTAATATAGCGCTATATTATCCGGTTTATAGCGACCTCTTATGACAAACACCACTCTCACGCTGCTGGCGGCGGGAAGCCTGAGAAGCGCTTTCCTGCCGCTGGTGGCGCACTTTCGGCAGCACACTGGCCTGGCGGTCGATGCGCAGTTTGGCCCTGCCGGCCTGCTGCGCGAGCGGATCGAAGCCGGGGCACCGTGCGCGGTTTTTGCTTCCGCCAACGCGGCGCACCCGCAGGCGCTGCTGCAGGCGGGTCTGGCGCAGGAATGCCAGGGATTTGCCAGCAACCAGCTGATGCTGACCGCCCGGCGGTCGCCGGACAACGATGGCCTGGACTGGCTGGCGCTGCTCAGCACGCCCCGCCTGCGGTTGGCGACCTCCACGCCAGGCTGCGATCCGTCGGGAGATTATACCTGGCAGCTGTTCGCCCGAATTGAGGCACGCTATCCAGGGTTGGGCAACGCGATGGCCGGGCGGGCGCAGCAGCTGGTCGGCGGCAGAGACTCACTGAGCGTGCCGCCGGGAGAGATAGCCGGCGCGTGGCTTATTCGCCAGAATCTGGCGGATCTGTTTATCGGCTATGCGCACTATGGCCCCGCGCTGGCCACCTGCGACGATCTGCGTACCCTGACCATCCCGGCGCCGTGGAATATTCGCTGCGATTACCAGCTGGCTCGTCTCAGGGCCGATCCCGCCGCGCTGGCCCTGTATCGCTTTATCCTCGGCGACGTTGGCCAGGGGTATCTCCGGCAGGCGGGTTTTATGCCGTTCAGCGACGCAGCGTAAACCCCGGCGCCAGCAGAGGGAAGGCGGAGGCGGCATGGCGGATCAGGCGTACCGGCAGGCCGTACGCTTGCCGGAGATGCGTTTCGCTCAGCACGTCGGCGGTCTCGCCCGCCAGCCACCGGCCCTCCGGCAGCAGAAGCAGCGTATGGCTGGCCACCTGTAGGGCGTGGTTGGGATCATGGGTGGTGAACAGGACGGTGCGCGCTTGGCGGTGGGCGAGGTCGCCGATCAGCTGCAGCACCACCTGCTGGTTACCGAGGTCCAGCGCCGAGCAGGGCTCATCCAGCAGGATATTCTGGCTGGCGCTGACCAGCGCGCGGGCAATCAGCACCAGCTGCTGCTGGCCGCCGGAGAGGGCGCCGAAGTCATCTTCGGCCAGGGCGGCAATCCCCAGCTGCGCCAGCGCCTGCTCAACCCGCCGGGCATCCTCCTCGTCCGGCTGGGCAAAGAGATCCACGTGACGGGCCCGGCCCATCAGCACCACATCGCTCACGCGCCAGCGAAAAGCGGGACGAAACGACTGCGGAACCAGGGCCACGCCGCCCTCGCACTGCATCTCGCCGCCCAGCGGCGGCAACACGCCGGTCAGGGTATCCAGCAGGGTACTTTTTCCCCGGCCATTGGCGCCCAGCACCGCCCAGATCTCACCGGGCCGGCAGGCCAGCGTGAGCGGGGCGAAGAGCGGCTGACGGTGGCCATAGCGTAGCGATTGCAGCGATAATGAGCTGTTCATCGGGTCGTACTCCGGCGTCGGGATTGCACCAGCAACACGGTAAACAGCGGCGCCCCGAGCAGGGCGGTGATGATCCCGATCGGGATCTCCGCCTGGGTCAGCGTGCGCGCCAGATCGTCCACCACCAGCATCAGCGCGGCGCCGAGCCAGAAGGCGGTGGGCAGCAGGCGACGATGGTCAGCCCCTACCAGCAGACGGGCGAGGTGCGGGACCACCAGACCCATCCAGGCGATGCTGCCGCTGACCGCCACCTGGGCTGCCACCAGCACCGCGCAGCAAACCAGCACGCCGCGACGCAGCGCGGCCACCGGAACGCCAAGACTGCGGGCATCCCGTTCCTCCAGGGCCAGCAGGTTGATACGCCAGCGCAGCTTCCACAGCGCCCCGGCAGCCATCGCCAGGGGCAGAGACATAAGCAGTACCTTATGCCAGCTGGCGGTCGCGAAGCTGCCGAGCAGCCAGAAAACGATGTTCGGTAACGTCTCTTCGCTGTCGGCGAGGTACTGCATCAGGCTGACCAGCGCGGCGAAGAAGCCGCTGAGAATGATCCCGGACAGAATCAGCCCAAGCGTGCTGTCCCGCCCCTGGAGGGCGGCGAGGGCGTAAATCAGCCCCAGCGCGACGAGGCCGAAGAAAAAGGTCGAGGCCATCATCAGCAGACTGCCGACGCCCAACAGGATCGCCAGCGTGCCGCCGAAGGCGGAGCCGGCGGTCACCCCGATGATGTGCGGATCCACCAGCGGGTTCTGGAACACGCCCTGCAAGGTGGCGCCGCACAGCCCCAGCGCGCCCCCGGCCAGCAGGGCCATCACCACGCGCGGCAGGCGAACCGACCAGACGATCTGCCCGATCACCCCTTCACCTGGCGGCAGATGGACCAGGGTGTGGCCAACGGCGCTCAGGCTTAACGGGTACTGGCCGAAACAGAGCGAGGCGACCGCGATCGCCAGCGTCGCCAGCGCCAGGCTTCCCTGCACCAGCCAGGGCTGAGAGTTAGCGGGCATCTGGCATCCACGCCACGCGGTAAAAACGCTGATAATAATCCCTGGCTTTACTGTCCACATCGATGCTCTGGTAGCGCGCAGGATAGAGTTTTTTCGCCATCCACAGCTCACCCAGCGCCAGGGCCTCCGGCATCGGGTAACCCCAGGCTTTGGCATACTCCGGCATCAGCCACACGCGGTGATGTTTCACCGCATCGATCGTCTGCCACTGCGGGTCGTTCTCTATCTGTTTGACCACCTGCGGATAACGGTCCTGGACGAAGATCACCTGGGGGTTCCACTCCAGCACCTGCTCCAGCGACACCTGGCGGGCGCCTTTTACGCTGGCGGCCGCCACGTTCAGCGCCCCGGCGTGCGCCATCATCAGCCCGGTGTATTTGCCAGCGCCATAGGTATTTAGATCGGGGTTGGCCATGTACACCCGCACCCGCTGGTTCGGTGGAATATCGGCCACCGGCGCATTGGCTTGCTTGCGCGCCTCGAAGGTGTAGTGAATCAGCGCCTCGGCCTCGGGCTGGCGCTCGACCACCTCGCCGATAAGGCGGATCCCCTCCATCAGCCCGGCGTTATAGGCCTGCTCTTCGTCAGCCATGGTGGGGTTCATTTTATTTTTTTCCCCGGCGGCATCATGGCGCAGCGAGATGGCCACCACCGGGATCCCGGCCTGTTGGATCTGCGCGATCATCGCCGGCGGCGCATAGTTGGCGACGAAAACCACCTGCGGACGCAGCGCCAGCAGGCTTTCAATATTGACCTGGGTGAGATCGCCCGGGGTCGCCAGTTGCCCGATCTCGGGCATAAAGCGGGCGAACTGCGGCCCGAGCTGTTTCTTCCAGCTGCTTAAGACGCCGACGATATCCTCGGCGGCATGCAGTTGTACCAGCAGGTTGAGCGTCTGATGCTGCAAAACCACAACGCGGGTGACGTGGTCGGGGAGGGTGACCTGGCGACCCAGCTGGTCGGTGACGGTGCGGTCGGCGAAGGCCTGGCCGGTGAACAGGCTGGCGCTGAGCAGCGTCAGGCCCAGCAGTAAGGGGTGTTTTGACATGGTGTGGCCCGAATGGCGTGAAAATTCGTTGTGTATTAAATTATATAACGAAGCCGGGCGCAATGGTTGATCGCGGTTACCCTCATCGCGATCAAGGCATTTCGTACCACACTTCTTCATCCTCCATGCGGGCTTCTATCTGTCTCGCCACCCTCTGCAGCGCAGGGAGATGCTTCTGCGCCGCCTGCTCAATGGTCATTGCGCTGGCGATATAGACCAGGTTCAGGCAGCCGATAACCCGCTGCTGACTGCAGACCGGCACGGCGATCGAGGCGATTTTCTCCTCCTGCCGCCAGCCGCGGAAGTTTTCGCCATAGCCGTTCTGGCGGGTGCGGGCGAGGATCGCCGCCAGCCGTTCCGGTTCGCGGGCCAGCTGATACTCAGCTTCCGGACGGGCGGCCAGCATGCTGACGACGGCGTCGCGTTCCGCGTCGGGGGCAAAGGCCAGCCACGTCAGTCCGGAGGCGGTGAGCAGCAGCGGCAGCCGCCGTCCGACCATCGCGCGGTGAAACGACAGTCGGCTGAAGCGGTGGGTAGTCTCGCGCACCACCATGGCGTCGACGTCGAGGGTGGTGATGTCCGTTGGCCACTGCACCTCGCGCAGCAGCTCGCCGAGCAGCGGCGTGGCGAGGGCAGAAATCCAATGTTCGTCACGAAATCCATCGCTCAGCTGGCGGACGTTAATGGTCAACCGGAAGCTGTCATCGGAGCGGCTGCGGCGGACAAAACCCTCCTCCTGTAGCGTCTCCAGCAGCCGGCGCACGGTGGTGCGATGCAGGCTGCTAAACTCCGCCAGCAGGCCCGGCGTCGCGCCGCCGTCGAATTTATTTAACAATTTTAATAACAATAAACCCCGGCTTAATCCGCGCACCGTTTTGTACGCTGCGGACCCATCGTCACGCATAAATCCTCCATTAAAATGCTTTAAAAACAGTGTTGTGCACCTGGTGCACATTCGATGATGTTTTGATTGTAGCCGAAAACCCCCGCCCTATACTCAGCCCATTATAAAAATACGTTTACACATGATTAACAAATTGCCTGTCAGCCGGGCAGTTTCCGAGTCGTGAGGTCGCTGAGAATGACAACATCTACACCCGATATTCAACCCGCCGTGCAGCATACCGCTCAGGTCGCCATCGTTGGCGCCGGTCCGGTTGGTCTGATGATGGCCAACTACCTTGGCCAGATGGGCATCAGCGTGCTGGTGGTGGAAAAGCTCGCCACACTGATCGATTACCCGCGGGCCATCGGCATTGACGATGAATCCCTGCGGGCGATGCAGGCGGTGGGGCTGGTGAATGACGTGCTGCCGCATACCACGCCGTGGCACGCCATGCGTTTTCTCACCCCAAAAGGCCGCTGCTTTGCCGATATCCAGCCGATGACCGATGAGTTTGGCTGGTCGCGGCGCAACGCCTTCATTCAGCCGCAGGTCGATGCGGTGATGTATCACGGTCTGCAGCGTTTCCCGCAGGTCCGCTGCCTCTTCTCCCGCGAAGTGGAAGCCTTTAGCCAGAACGGTGACAGTGTCACGTTAAATCTTAAAGGACCGGACGGCGAACGGGAGACGGTGCGCGCGGACTGGCTGGTGGCCTGCGACGGCGGCGCCAGCTTTATTCGCCGTACGCTGAACATCCCCTTCGAAGGTAAAACCGCGCCGAATCAGTGGATCGTCATCGATATCGCTAACGACCCGCTGGCCACCCCGCACGTTTACCTGTGCTGCGACCCGGTGCGACCCTACGTTTCCGCCGCGCTGCCCCACGGCGTGCGCCGCTTTGAATTTATGGTGATGCCCGGCGAAACCGAAGCTCAGCTCAGCGAACCGCACAATATGCGCCGCCTGCTGAGCAAAGTGCTGCCGGACCCGGATCGCGTCGAGCTGATCCGCCAGCGGGTCTATACGCATAACGCCCGCCTTGCCGAGCGCTTTCGCATCGACCGCGTGCTGCTGGCCGGCGATGCGGCGCACATCATGCCGGTCTGGCAGGGGCAGGGATATAACAGCGGCATGCGCGACGCCTTCAACCTGGCGTGGAAGCTGGCGCTGGTGGTCAACGGTAAAGCGGGAGAGGCGCTGCTCGACAGCTACCAGCAGGAGCGCCGCGACCACGCGAAAGCGATGATTGACCTGTCGGTTACCGCCGGCTACGTGCTGGCGCCGCCGAAGCGCTGGCAGGGGGCCGCGCGCGACGGCCTCTCCTGGCTGCTGAACTACCTGCCGCCGGTGAAGCGCTACTTCCTCGAAATGCGCTTTAAGCCGATGCCGCAGTACCGCGAGGGGGCGCTGCTGACCGACGGCGCCGGCAAGACCTCGCCGGTGGGCAAAATGTTTATTCAACCGCAGGTGACGCTGGAGAGCGGCGAGAGCGTGCTGCTCGACGAGGTTATCGGGGCGAATTTCGCCATTATCGGCTGGGGCTGCAACCCGCAGTGGGGGCTCGACGCCGGGCAGATCGCCCGCTGGCGCGCGATTGGCGTGCGCTTTATCCAGGTGGTGCCGGAGGTGCAGATCCACCGCGAGCAGGATAACGCCCCCGGCACGCTGCGGGTGGGCGATACGCAAAATCGCCTGAAGAGCTGGTTTGCTCAGCATAACACCGCCATCGCCGTGGTCAGACCGGACCGCTTTGTCGCCGCTCTCGCCATCCCGCAGACCCTCGGCGCGCAGCTGACCGCCCTGGCGGAAAAACTGACCCTCGCAACCGGGGATACCGCCCACGCTGAAGAGAAGGTGGCCTGATATGCATGCCTATTTGCACTGTCTCTCCCACACTCCGCTGGTGGGATTCGTGGACCCGGAGCAGGCGGTCCTCGATGAAGTGAACGGGGTGATTGCCGACGCCCGGCGGCGGATCGCTGAATTCGATCCAGAGCTGGTGGTGCTCTTCGCCCCCGATCACTACAACGGTTTTTTCTATGACGTGATGCCGCCGTTCTGCCTCGGGGTCGGCGCCACCGCGATTGGCGACTTCGCCAGCGCCGCCGGCGACCTGCCGGTGCCCGCCGAGCTGGCGGAAGCCTGCGCCCACGCCATCCTCAACAGCGGTATCGACCTGGCGGTGTCGTACAACATGCAGGTGGACCATGGCTTCGCCCAGCCGCTGGAGTTTCTGCTGGGTGGCCTGGACCGCGTGCCGGTGCTGCCGGTGTTTATTAACGGCGTCGCCGCGCCGCTGCCGGGTTTTCAACGCACCCGGCTGCTGGGCGAGGCGATGGGCCGCTTTCTTAATACCCTCAATAAGCGGGTGCTGATCCTCGGCTCGGGCGGACTCTCGCACCAGCCGCCGGTGCCGGAGCTGGCGAAGGCCGACGCCCATCTGCGCGATCGCCTGCTCGGCGGCGGAAAACAGCTGCCGCCGGACGAACGCGAACGGCGCCAGCAGCGGGTGATCAATGCCGCCCGACGGTTTACCGAAGACCCGCACTCGCTCCATCCCCTCAACCCGGTCTGGGACAACCGCTTTATGAGCCTGCTGGAGCAGGGGCGGCTGAGCGAACTGGACGCGATCGGCAATGACGAGCTGTCGGCGATGGCCGGCAAATCGACGCACGAAATTAAGACCTGGGTGGCCGCTTTTGCCGCGCTATCCGCTTTTGGCCGCTGGCGCAGTGAAGGCCGCTATTACCGGCCGATCCCCGAGTGGATCGCCGGATTCGGCTCGCTGAGCGCCACCACCGAGATTTGATTAACCGGGAGACTAACATGAGCTATCAACCGCAAACTGAAGCCGCCACCAGCCGATTCCTCAATGTCGACGAGGGGGGCCGCACGCTGCGTATCCATATCAATGACTGCGGCGACGGGAAAGAGACCGTGGTCATGCTGCACGGCTCCGGGCCGGGGGCCACCGGCTGGGCCAACTTCAGCCGCAATATTGACCCGCTGGTCGAGGCGGGCTATCGCGTGCTGCTCCTCGACTGTCCGGGGTGGGGCAAAAGCGATGCTATCGTCAACAGCGGCTCGCGTTCGGATCTCAACGCCCGCATTCTGAAAAGCGTGGTCGATCAGCTGGGGATCGATAAAGTCCATCTGCTGGGCAACTCGATGGGCGGCCATAGCGCGGTGGCCTTCACCCTGAGCTGGCCGGAGCGGGTTGCTAAGCTGGTGCTGATGGGCGGGGGGACCGGCGGCATGAGCCTGTTCACGCCGATGCCGACGGAGGGCATCAAGCTGCTGAACGCCCTGTACCGCGAGCCGACCATAGAAAACCTGAAGAAGATGATGAGCATCTTCGTCTTCGACACCCGCGACCTCACCGAGGCGCTGTTCGAGGCGCGTCTCAACAATATGCTGTCGCGCCGCGACCATCTGGACAACTTCGTCAAGAGCCTCGAAGCCAACCCGAAGCAGTTTCCTGACTTTGGCCCGCGGCTGGGCGAAATCAGCGCGCCAACCCTGATCGTCTGGGGACGCAATGACCGCTTCGTGCCGATGGATGCCGGGTTGCGCCTGCTCGCCGGGATCGCCGGTTCGGAACTGCATATTTACCGCGACTGCGGCCACTGGGCGCAGTGGGAACATGCCGACAGTTTTAATCAGCTGGTGCTCAATTTCCTCGCACGGGCTTAAGGAGTAAATGATGACTTTTTCTCTTGACGCGCTGGCCCGGCAGCTGCGCGACGCGGAACAGACCGGCCAGGCGATCGCCCCGCTGCGCGATATCCTCGGCGTCGACAATGCCGACGCCGCCTATGCCATCCAGCGTCTGAACGTCCAGCACCACGTGGCCCATGGCCGGCGGGTAGTGGGCCGCAAGGTGGGCCTGACCCATCCCAAAGTGCAGCAGCAGCTGGGGGTCAACCAGCCGGATTTCGGCACTCTGTTTGCCGACATGTGCTACGGCGACAACGCCGAGGTGCCGTTTGGCCGCGTGCTGCAGCCCAAAGTGGAAGCCGAGATCGCCCTGGTGTTGAAGCAGGATCTGCCGCATGCCGATACCACCTTTGATGAGCTGTATAACGCCATCGAATGGGTGCTGCCAGCGCTGGAGGTGGTGGGCAGCCGCATTCGCGACTGGTCAATCGGCTTTGTCGACACCGTCGCCGATAACGCCTCCTGCGGCCTGTACGTCATTGGCGGCCCGGCGCAGCGCCCGGCGGGACTGGATCTGAAGCAGTGCGCCATGCACATGACCCGCAACCAGGAGCTGGTCTCCAGCGGCCGCGGCAGCGAGTGTCTGGGGCATCCGCTGAACGCCGCAGTCTGGCTGGCGCGCAAGCTGGCGAGTCTCGGCGAACCGCTGCGGGCGGGGGATATCGTGCTGACCGGGGCGTTAGGCCCGATGGTGACGATTAACGAGGGGGACAGCTTTGTCGCCCATATCGAAGGTATTGGCTCAGTCGCGGCACGCTTCGTTGCCGCCGGAGAAGGAGATCGTGATGCGTAAACGTAAAGTCGCCATTATCGGCTCCGGGAATATCGGCACCGATTTAATGATTAAAATCCTGCGCCACGGCCAGCATCTGGAGATGGCGGTGATGGTCGGCATCGACCCGCAGTCGGATGGCCTGGCCCGCGCCAGGCGCCTGGGCGTTGCGACCACTCACGAAGGGGTGGGCGGCCTGATGCAGATGGCGGAATTTGCCGACATCGATTTTGTTTTTGACGCCACCAGCGCCGGGGCGCACATCAAAAACGATGCCGCGCTGCGCGAAGCGAAGCCGGGGATCCGCGTTATCGACCTGACGCCGGCGGCGATTGGCCCGTACTGCGTGCCGGTGGTCAACCTCGCGGCCAACCTCCACCAGGGCAACGTCAATATGGTGACCTGCGGCGGGCAGGCGACCATTCCGATGGTCGCCGCGGTCTCGCGAGTGGCGAAGGTGCATTACGCGGAGATTGTGGCCTCGATCGCCAGCCAATCCGCCGGGCCGGGCACGCGGGCCAATATTGACGAATTCACCGAAACCACCTCGCAGGCGATTGAAAAAGTCGGTGGGGCGGGCAAGGGCAAAGCGATTATTGTACTGAACCCGGCGGAGCCGCCGCTGATGATGCGCGATACCGTCTACGTCCTGAGCGAGCTGGCGTCGCAGGAGGCGATTGCCGCCTCGATCGCCGAAATGGCGGCGGCAGTGCAGGCTTACGTCCCGGGCTACCGGCTGAAGCAGCAGGTGCAGTTTGAGGTTATCCCCGAGGACAGGCCGGTCAACCTGCCCGGCCTCGGCTGTTTTTCCGGCCTGAAAACCGCGGTGTACCTCGAAGTGGAAGGGGCGGCGCACTATCTGCCAGCGTACGCGGGCAACCTCGATATTATGACCTCGGCGGCGCTGGCGACGGCGGAGCAAATGGCCGGGGCAATGCACAGCGCGGCGGGAGCGACAGCATGAACGGTAAAAAACTTTATATCTCGGACGTGACGCTGCGCGATGGTATGCACGCTATTCGTCACCAGTATTCCCTGGCGCAGGTGCAGCAGATCGCCAGCGCGCTGGATAAGGCTGGGGTCGACTCCATCGAAGTGGCCCATGGCGATGGCCTGCAGGGATCCAGCTTCAACTATGGCTTTGGCGCCCACAGCGACATCGCCTGGATTGAAGCGGCAGCGGAAGTCGTGAGCCAGGCGAAAATCGCCACCTTGCTGCTGCCGGGCATCGGCACGCTGCACGATCTGAAAGCGGCGTATCAGGCCGGAGCGCGGGTGGTGCGGGTCGCCACCCACTGCAGCGAAGCGGACGTCGCGGCGCAACATATTGCCTTTGCCCGCGAGCTGGGAATGGACACCGTCGGTTTTCTGATGATGAGCCATATGATCTCCCCGCAGGCGCTGGCGCAGCAGGCGTTGAAGATGGAATCTTACGGCGCGACCTGTATCTATGTGGTGGATTCCGGCGGGGCGATGAACATGAACGACATTCGCGACCGCTTCCGCGCCCTGAAGGCGGTGCTGAAGCCGGAGACCGCCACCGGGATGCATGCCCATCATAATCTGAGCCTCGGGGTGGCGAACTCGATCGTCGCGGTGGAAGAGGGGTGCGATCGCATTGACGCCAGCCTGGCCGGGATGGGGGCGGGGGCGGGCAATGCGCCGCTGGAGGTGTTTATTGCCGCCGCCGACAAGCTCGGCTGGCAGCATGGCACCGATCTCTACGCCCTGATGAACGCGGCCGATGAGCTGGTGCGGCCGCTGCAGGATCGCCCGGTGCGTGTCGACCGCGAAACGCTGGCGCTGGGCTACGCCGGAGTCTACTCCAGCTTCCTGCGCCACAGCGAAGCGGCGGCCAAGCGCTATGGCCTCAGCGCGGTGGATATTCTCGTCGAGCTGGGCAAGCGGCGGATGGTCGGCGGCCAGGAGGATATGATCGTCGACGTCGCGCTGGATCTGCTTAACCGCAATAAATAACGAAAAACGTGCGGCTGACAAAGCATCAGCCGCCAGTCACCTGCTCCGTTTGTTCGGCTATCGCCAAGGTACCCTATGACCAAGATAACGACTGCAACCCCCTCGCGCCTGGTGGTCACCATCGGGCTCTGTTTTATGGTGGCCCTGATGGAAGGGCTGGATCTGCAGGCGGCGGGGATCGCCGCCGTCGGCATGGCGCAGGCCTTTGCGCTGGATAAAATGCAGATGGGCTGGATCTTCAGCGCCGGGATCCTCGGCCTGCTGCCCGGCGCGCTGGTGGGCGGCATGCTGGCGGACCGCCACGGGCGTAAGCGCATTCTGTTGGGGTCGGTGCTGCTGTTTGGCCTGTTCTCGCTGGCCACCGCGCTGGCATGGAGCTTCCCGACGCTGCTGCTGGCGCGCCTGCTCACCGGCGTCGGGCTCGGGGCGGCATTGCCGAACCTGATTGCCTTAACCTCGGAAGCCGCTGGCTCACGTTTCCGCGGCCGGGCGGTAAGCCTGATGTACTGCGGCGTACCCATTGGCGCCGCGCTGGCGGCAGCGCTGGGCTTTTCCGGTCTCGCCGCGGCCTGGCAGATTATTTTCTGGATTGGCGGCGTGGTCCCGCTGCTGCTGATCCCGTTGCTGATGCGCTGGCTGCCGGAGTCGCAGGCGTTTCAGCGCGCGGAGGCCAGCGTGCCGCTGCGCACCCTGTTTGCCCCGGGCCAGGCCGCCGCTACGCTGCTGCTGTGGCTGGGTTATTTTTTCACCCTGCTGGTGGTCTATATGCTGATCAACTGGTTGCCGATGCTGCTGGTGGGCCAGGGATTCCGTGCCAGCCAGGCGGCGGGGGTGATGTTCTCTCTGCAGATCGGCGCCGCCTGCGGCACGCTGCTGCTGGGGGCGCTAATGGATAAGCTCACCCCGCTGCGGATGTCGCTCCTGATCTACAGCGGCATTCTGGCGTCGCTGCTGGCGCTGGGCAGCGCGTCGTCGCTGACTGGCATGCTGCTGGCGGGGTTTGTCGCCGGGCTGTTCGCCACCGGCGGACAAAGTGTGCTTTACGCTCTGGCGCCGCTTTTTTATCCCGCGGCCATCCGCGCCACCGGGGTGGGCACCGCCGTGGCGGTGGGGCGTCTTGGGGCGATGAGCGGCCCGCTGCTGGCCGGCAAGATGCTGGCCCTCGGCACCGGCACCGTCGGGGTGATGGCGGCCGCGGCGCCGGGCATTGTGCTGGCCGGCGTGGCGGTGTTCTGGCTGATGCATCGCCAGCAGCGCGCGGCCATGGTCTGATATGCATCCGGCGGTCTGGTAAAAAAATGCCGGGCCGCCGCCTTGCCTGTCCGCGTCCCCTGGCCTAAGGTAAGACATCATTCCCTGACGCTTATCGTCCCTATGGCTTACACCTCCCGTTTGCTCAATGCGATCCCTGGCATCCGCCACGCTTTTCTTGATGTCCATGAAACCGCCGCCTTTCCCTATGCCGAGCTGGCTCCGGTGAAGCTGGTGCATGGTAATGAGGTTCATCATTATCAGCAGCCGCTGCCGACGCGCCCGCACGCCGACGCGGTGTTTACCGCGGTAGCCGGGCAAAAGGTGGGGGTGGTGACCGCCGACTGTCTGCCGCTGCTGATCGCCTCGCGCGACGGTCGCTACGTCTGCAGCGTGCATGCCGGCTGGCAGGGGCTGGTCAGCGGTATTGTCGACAACAGTCTGGCCTGTTTTCGCCAGCAGGGGGTGGCATTGGCCGATCTGGTCATCGCCGTGGGGCCGCATATTCACCCCTGCTGTTACGAAGTCTCCGCCGGATTCTATCAGCAACTGCTGGACCAGCCCGGCGGTGACCGGGTGGCCCGCCATCGCCAGCGCTGTTCCATTCCCGTTCGGGCCCGGTCAGCGATCCGCTCAAAGCCGCCGCACGCGGCAGCGATAATCTGTGGTTTGATCTGCGCGCCTTTGCCGAAGCGATCTTCGCAGAGGCGGGGGTGGCGCCGGCGAGCGTTGAATGGCTGGGGAGTTGTACCTACTGCACCCCGCAGTCGCTGGGCTCCTACCGGCGCCGGACCCATTTTCCGGCGCCGAAGAGCTTTCAGTATTCGTGGATCATGCGCGAAGCCTGAGGCGGGCTCGCGCTAGAGCACCCGAAAACCGTGGGTGCCGTCGCGGGCCAGCTGATCCACCAGGCCATACTCCCACTCCAGATAGGCCTGCATGGCCTCGGCGGAATTATCGGTTCCTTCGTACGGACGACGATAGCGGTCACGGCGCTCGACGGCGAGGCCGCTGTCGCCATGCGCCAGCGGCAGACCGGCGGCGATCCACGCCAGCGTCCCGCCGGTAAGCAACTGCACCGGTTTACCGGTCAAGGCCGCCACCTCCGGCACCGCGTAGCGGGCCAGCAGACTGCTGCCGCAGGTCACCACGTAACGTTGGGCGGGAGGGATTGCTTCCAGGGCCTGGCGCAGCTGCGAGCGCGTTAGCCACCACGCGCCGGGGATATGGCGAGCGACAAAGTTGGCGCTGGTGGTAAAATCGAGCACCACCGTACCGGGTTCTTCCAGCTGTTGCGCCAGCTGCGTCGGGCTTATCTCCTCCGCCTGCGGGCCGGGCGGCACCTCGGCGGCAGGCACCCCGCGTTCGCTCAACTGGCTGGTCGACAGCGCGCTCAGCCGCGCCGTCTCCCAGCCCATCTGCGCCAGCCACGAGCCGGTTATCGCCGCCCGGATGCCATCGTCATCCAGCAGCACAATGCGCGCCCCTCGTACGCTGGCGAAGTGGTCGGTCTCCTGCACCAGCTGGCCGCCTGGCGCGCTCAGGCTGCCGGGATAGTGACCCGCCGCGTACTCTTCGGGGCTGCGGACATCAAACAGGAAGGTGGTGCGGTCGCTCTGCTGCTGCCAGCGTTGCAGCGTGGCCTCATCGATGACCGCCACCCCGGCCCGTTCGGCAAAATGCGCCACCTCAGCGGCCCGGGCGCCGGAGGCGCGGGCGGAGGGATCGTATTGCCGCTGTTGCTGGTGCGCCAGCGTCTGGCCGGCCAGCGTCCAGCCGATAGTGCCATTGCGCAGGGCATGGACCGGGTTTGGCACGCCGGCGTTGATCAGCGACTGGGTGCCAATGATGCTGCGGGTGCGTCCGGCGCAGTTGACGATAACCGGCGTCTGCGGGGAGGGCGTCAGGCTCTCTACCCGCAGGGCCAGCTCGCCGCCGGGCACGCTGATGCTGCCGGGGATGCTCATGGTCTGGTACTCATCGAAGCGCCGGGCGTCGACGATCACCACCTCCTGCCGGCTGTCGATGAGCGCCTGAACCTCCTGGGCGCTGAGCGACGGTGTGTGACGCACGCTTTCCACCAGCTCGCCAAAGGCTTTACTGGCGGAGTTGACGTCCTGAAACAGCTCGCCGCCGCTGCGGCGCCAGCCGGCGAGACCCTCGGCCAGCAGGGCCACATCCTGATAGCCCCAGGACCGCAGCCGTTCGACGGCGATCTCCGCCAGACCCTCGCCGTTGTCGTAGACGGTGAGCGGGGTGGTGAAGCGCGGTATCCGCCGGCGGACCTCGAGCTCCAGTTTGCTGAGCGGCAGATTGACGGCAAACAGTGGATGAGCGGTGGCGAAATCGGCCTCTTCACGGACGTCGATCAGCGCCAGTTCACGACGGTCGAGCAGCGCCTGGCGGATCCCGGCGGCCTGGCGATAAGCGTAGGTGGGCATAGTGGTTATCCTTGATGTTCGCGGGAGGAATCCCAGATATTGGGTAAATGGCGGTTAGAGTAGCCGGAGATAAACGGTTTCTGCTGCCCTTCCGGGGTATACACGGCGCGCTTCACCGCGCCGATATTGCCGCCGTAGACATGAATGCTGATGGAGACGCGATCCGCCAGCGCATTGCTGACGCGATGAATATCGCCATCGTCAGCGGAGACTTTCTCCACCTGACCTGCTTCCAGAAGCGTGGCGGCGCCCAGCGCGCGCGGTATGCCATCGGCATCCAACTGGTAGCGCTGGTTTTCCTCCGCGCCGCGTAGCATCCCAATGGCCCCCCACACCCGGTGATCATGGATCGGCGTCGCTTGCCCCGGTCCCCAGACGAAGCTGACAATCGAGAAGCGCTCCCCGGAGTCGGCATGCAGCAGATACTGCTGGTAATGGTGCGGATGCGGCAGGGTGTACTCTTCCGGCAGCCAGTCGTCGTAACGCACCAGCGCCGCCAGCCGCTGCGCCACGGCGTCAAGCAGCGGGGCGGTCTGGTGGTGTTCGCGGTGCAGGCGGTCTACCTCATGAATGAAATGGCGTAATTTTTCCAGTCGTGGTGCAGTCATGTGCGGTTCCTGTCAGAGGGACTGGTCAAAACGCTAACAGAGGCGTTAATATTATTTAAATGCAATTTACGCATATATTAATATGCAAATTTCACATAAGGTTCCTATGCGCATTGACGATATCGACGCTTTGCTGGCCACGGTGCAGTTTTCCTCCCTCAATCAGGCCGCGGAATATCTGGGGATCACCCAGTCGGCCATCACCCGGCGCCTGCAGCGTCTGGAACAGGAGCTGAACGTCACGCTGTTAGAGCGCCAGACCCGCCCGCTGACCCTGACCGCCGCCGGACACCGGGTGTACGAGCAGTGTCTGAGCATTAAGCGTGAGACGAAAAAACTCTACAGCCTGTTGGATCCGGAAGGCGAGCCGCGCGGCGCGCTGCGTCTCGGCGTGCCGCAGAGTCTCAGCGAGATTGCCCTGCCGGCGGCGCTGTCGGCGCTGAGCCAGCAGTTTCCCGGACTGTCGCCGCAGATCACCTGCGGCTGGAGTGGACAGCTGCAGCGCCGGCTGGAAAACGGCGAGCTGGACGGCATGCTGGCGATGGGGCCCGCCCAGCAAAGCTTCGCCGAGGGCTACAGCGGGCGCCTGCTGTGTCCCCTGGAGGTGGTGCCGATCGTCGGCCGGCGTTTGAATTTGCGCGCGTCATCCCTGCGGGAGTGCGCCGAACGGGGCTGGATCCTTAACCCCGACGGCTGTGGCCTGCGCGCCGGGCTCATTCGCGAGCTGCAGAGCCAGGGATTGCGGTTGACGCTCAACGTCGAAAGCGCGGGCGCGCAGTTACAGATAGCGCTGGTGGCGCAGGGGCTGGGGCTGGGTCTGGTGCCGAGGGCGGCGCTGGCCAGCAGCCCGTGGCGGGACGAGATCGCGGTCCTCAGCCTCAGCGATTTTCAGCCTGCGGTCTCACTGTGGCTGATCCACGCCCAGTATCTGGCGAACCTGCAGCCGCCGCTGACCTTTTTCGCCAGCAAAGTGGTGCAGCAGCTGACCGTATCCGACTGAAAGCACTATGTATTTTTGTTTAATGCTAATTAAGCATATTAAGATATGATAAAAATGCATTTTGCTCATTAACACGCTCTGTATAGGGTAATGACCAGCGCCGCTGTCGCGGCCACTCCATTACCCTGACGCAAGGAGTTGTTCATGAGCATTCAGTTTCTCGGCATGATTGGCCACCGCCTCTCTTCCGAAACGATTGCCCCGGTGGGGCCGATCTTTGACCGCGACTATATCGTTCGCTTTGCGCAAACCCATGAAGCCGCCGGGTTTGATCGTCTGCTGGTCGGCCACTGGTCCGATCAACCCGACGGCTTTCTGGTGACGGCCCTGGCCGGACTGTCGACGCAGAAAATTCAGTACCTGCTGGCCCATCGTCCCGGTTTTGTTTCCCCAACCCTTGCCGCGCGCAAATTCGCTACCCTTGAGCACCTGCTGGGGGGCCGCTTGGCGGTGCATATCATCAGCGGCGGCAACGATGCCGAGCAGCGCCGGGATGGCGATTATCTCGACCACGACCAGCGCTACGCCCGCACCGACGCCTTCCTCGACATCGTGCGCCAGGTGTGGACCAGCGAGCAGCCGGTGGATATTCACAACGATTTCTATCAGGCCGAGCAGGCCTGGTCCGCCATTAGCCCGCTGCAAAAACCGCATCTTCCGATCTATTTTGGCGGCTCGTCGGAAGCGGCCATCGCCGTCGCCGGCAAACATGCCGACGTCTTCGCGCTGTGGGGCGAGTCGCTGGCGCAAACCGGCGAGACCATCCAGCGGGTGCGCGCCGAAGCGGCGAAACACCAGCGTGATATCGGCTTCAGCGTCTCGTTCCGGCCGATTATCGCCGACAGCGAAGCCGAAGCCTGGGAGAAAGCCGAGCATATCCTGCACGTCGCCACCGAGCAGGCGGCGCAGCGCGGGGGCGGGTTCAAAGCCAAACCGGACAGCATCGGCGCCCAGCGGCTGCGGGCCACCGCGGCGCAGGGCAGAGTGGTAGACAAACGTCTGTGGACCGGCATCGCCCAGCTGGTGGGCGGCGGACATAATTCCACCGCGCTGGTGGGCACCCCGGAGCAGGTGGCGGATGCGCTGCTCGACTACTACGACCTCGGGGTGCGTAACTTCCTGATCCGCGGCTTCGATCCGCTGAACGACGCGGCCGACTATGGCCGGGCGCTGCTGCCGATCGCCCGGGAAAAAGCCGCCCGGCGTGCGGTGGCGGAGCGCGCATCGTGATCCATCCTGAGCGCGACGACTGGGCCCGGCAGCTGACGGCGCTCCGCCAGCAGATGGCGGAGCAGGCAGCCAGCCTTGACGCCAGCGGCGAGTTTCCCTGGCGTAATATCGACCATCTGCGTGCGGGGGGCTGGTTAAGTCTCGCCGTGCCGCCATCCTGCGGCGGCGCGGGCGCCAGTCTGGCCCAGCTGCAGCAGGTCATCGCCGCCATCGCCTGGGGAGAGCCGGCGACAGCGCTGATTGTCTGCATGCAGTATCTCCACCATTTGCGGCTGGCGGAAAACGACGCCTGGCACGCGCCGCTGCGCCAGCAGGTTTTTCACGATGCTGTCGAACACGGTGGCCTCATCAACAGCCTGCGCGTCGAGCCGGAGCTGGGCTCCCCGGCGCGGGGCGGCCTGCCGGACACCGTGGCGACCCGTCGCGCGGAGGGCTGGGACATCAGCGGCCATAAAATTTATACCACCGGCATTGAAGGGCTGCGCTGGCTGGCGGTGTGGGCCAGAAGCGATGATAACCCGCCGCTGGTGGGCACCTGGCTGGTGCCTGGCGACAGCCCGGGCATCAGCGTGGTGAAAAGCTGGGATCACGCCGGGATGCGGGCCACCGGCAGCCATGAAGTTATTTTTAACCACGTGCGGGTGGCGGCAGAGCACGCGGTGGATGTCTGGCCGACCGATGCGCCACCCGCCGCCCAGGCCGAACCGTTTCGCCTGTTCGCCAACCGGCAGACGGCGCTGCTGGCGGCGATCTATGACAGCATTGCCCACGCCGCTCACGACTGGCTGGTGAGGTGGCTGGCGGGGGGGGTCCCCGCCGGTCTCGGCCATCCGCTCTCTCGTCTGCCACGGGTGCAGGAGAAAGTCGGGCAGATCGCCGGGCTGCTGCTGGTCAACCGCAGCCTGCTGGAGCAGGCCGCCGCGCTGCGCTTTTCCGCCATCGAGGCCAATCTGGCGAAAGTCACCATCACCGACAACGTCATTCAGGCGGTGAATATCGCGCTCGAGCTGACCGGCAATCATGGTCTCAGCCGACAAAACCCGCTGGAACGCCACTACCGCAATGTGCTCTGCGGACGGGTACATACCCCACAGAGCGACAGCGCCTGGCTGGCAGCCGGCAACTTCGTCTTTCAATCACAAGGATAATCACGATGCGTCTATCATTTTCAGGCCGGGTGGCGGCCGCGCTGATGCTGCTGGCGCTGGGCGGCTACGCGACAGCGCAGGAGCGGCTTACCCTGCGTATCGCCGATCAAAAAGGCGGCATGCGTTCGCAGCTGGAGGCGGCCAACGCCCTGCAAAATCTCCCTTACGACATTAAGTGGGCCGAGTTCCCGGCCGCCGCGCCGCTGGCGGAAGCCCTCAACGCGGGCGCCGTGGACGCGGGGATCATCGGCGATGCGCCGTTGCTCTTCGCCCTGGCCAACGGTGCGCCGGTCAAAGCTATTGCCGTGGATAAAAGCAACCCGGCGGGGACCGCGGTGCTGGTATCCCCCGGCAGCACGTTAAAAAGCGGCGCTGATTTAAAAGGCAAACGCATCGCCACCGGTAAAGGGTCGATTGGTCATTTCGTGGCGCTGAAAGCGCTGGAGCAGGCGGGGATTTCACCGAAGGAGGTGCAGTGGGTGTTCCTCGGCCCGGTGGACGCCAAAGTGGCGTTGCTAAACGGTTCGGTGGACGCCTGGGCGACCTGGGAGCCCTACACCACCCAAATGGTGAAGACCAACGAGGGGCAGATCCTGGTGAGCGGCAAAGGGCTGCTGCCGGGGAATACCTTCCTCGCGGCAACGGATTCCGCGCTTAACGATCCGCAAAAACGCGCCGCGCTGCAGGATTATCTCCAGCGCCTGGCCGGCGCCGAGCGCTGGGCCTACGCCAATCTCGACAGCTACGGCAAAACGTTGGGGGAGATCATCCGCTTCCCGGCGGAGATCGCCCGCGCGCAGTTTGCCAACCGCCAGTCGCAGTGGCAGCCGCTGGCCGAGGAAACAGTGGCCCAACAGCAGGCAACGGCGGACTTTTATCTCGCCAACGGCCTGATCCGCACCCGGCTGGACGTGAAGCCGACCTTTGACCGCCGTTTTAGCGTGCCCGCCGCCGAGGTGACGCCATGACCAGAACCCCTTTTTCCCGCCGCCGTTTTTTACAGCTCAGCGGCGGCCTGGCGCTGGCCGGGGTCTCTCTGCCGCTGTGGGCTCATGATATGGCGGACATGGCCGGCGGCGATGCCCATCCGGCGCTGCGCCTGCCAGAGCCCTACAAGATCAAGCTGGCGATCAACAAAAGCGCGGTATGCCTCGCGCCGGTCGCCGTCGCCGAGCAGCAGAAGATATTCAGTAAATACAACCTCGACGTTGAGTTTGTTAACTTCGGCAACTCCACCGATGTGCTGCTGGAGGCGATCGCCACCGGTAAGGCCGACGCCGGGGTGGGGATGGCGCTACGCTGGCTGAAGGCGCTGGAGCAGGGCTTTGACGTCAAGCTCACCGCCGGGACCCACGGCGGCTGTCTGAACCTGCTGACGGCTAAAGACTCGCCGTTCGGCGGCCTCGAGAGCCTGAAGGGGCAAACCATCGGCGTCACCGACATGGCCGGACCAGATAAAAACTTCTTCGCCATTCTGCTTAAGCGCCACGGTATCGACCCGATCAGCGACGTGCAGTGGAAAGTCTACCCGGCGGATCTGCTCAGCGTGGCGCTGGACAAGCGCGAAATCGCCGCCATCAGCGGCAGCGAGCCGTTCAGCTATCGTCTGCTGGAGACCGGCAAGTATCAGCTGATCGCCAGCAATATGACCGGGGATTATGCCAACCTCAGCTGCTGCGTGCTGGGGGTGAGCGGGAGCCTGGCGCGGGACCATAAACCGGCCGCCGCGGCGCTCACCCAGGCGATCCTTGAGGCGCACAGCTATGCCGCTGCGCATCCGGAAAGCGTGGCGCAATCCTTCCTCGCCCATGCCCTGAATACCAGTGAAGCGGAGGTGAGCGGCATCCTCCACGGGCAGGGCCACGGCCATCACGCGGTGGGCGAAGCGTTCGTGAAAGAGCTGACGCAGTATGCGGTCGACCTGCAGCGGGTGCAGGTGATCAAGCCGGGTACCGATCCCCATCAGTTCGCGGAGAGTATCTATGCCAACGTATTCGCCTGAGCAGGCTCTGGCGCGCCCCACCGGCCGCGCGCCGCTGTGGGGTGAAGGGCTGCTGGCCGCCACGCTGTGGCTGCTGGGCGGTCTGTTTACTCTGACCTGGCCCGACGCCGGGCGGCGCTGGCCGTTTAGCGAAGGCTGGGCGCTGGCGCAATTCACCCTCGGCGGCGGCTTGTTGCTGCTGGCGCTGAGCTATCGCTACTGGCGGGCGCGCGGCGCGCGTGTGCTGCATGCCGGCAAGTGGCTGGCGCTGCTGCCGGTGCTGTTTGCTGTCTGGGAAGGGCTGACCGCCAAAACTGCCGTGCTGCCGGTACCATTCTTCGCGCCGCCGCAGGCGCTGATCGAGGTGCTGCACGACGACTGGCCGCGCCTGCTCGACAGCCTGCTGCACTCCCTGGGGCTGCTGGGGCTTGGTGTGCTGCTGGGTACCAGCAGCGGGTTCATCACCGGTCTGGCCATCGGCTGGTCGCAACGGATTGGCTACTGGGTGCATCCGGTGTTACGTCTGCTGGGGCCGGTGCCGTCCACCGCGCTGCTGCCGCTGTGCCTGTTTATTTTTCCCTCGAGCTTCGGCGCCAGCGTGTTTTTGATCGCGCTGAGCACCTGGTTCCCGGTCACGGTGCTGACCTGGTCCGGAGTGATGGGCATTGATAAGGCGTGGTACGACGTGGCGCGGACCCTCGGCGCCAGCCAGTGTTTCCTGATCCTGCGGGTGGCGATCCCCGCCGCGTTGCCGAACGTCTTTGTCGGCCTGTTTATGGGGCTCGGCGCGTCGTTTTCGGTGCTGATTGTCGCCGAAATGGTCGGGGTGAAGTCGGGGATCGGCTTTTACCTCCAGTGGGCCCAGGGCTGGGCGGCCTATCCTAATATGTATGCCGCGCTGCTGGTGATGGCCTTGTTATGCTCCGGCCTGATAAGCGGATTATTTATGCTGCGTGACCGGCTGCTGAGCTGGCAGCGAGGAGGGATGCAATGGTAACCGAGACGATAGCGCGCGGCGCGGCGGTATCCATCAGCCATCTTCATCATGCGTTTACGCTTGGCAAACAGACGGTACCGGTGCTGGAGAATATTAGCCTGCAGCTGCGCCCGGGGGAAAGCGTGGCGCTGCTGGGCCCTTCCGGCTGCGGTAAATCAACCCTGCTGCGGCTGCTGGCGGGGCTGGAAGCGCCGCAGAGCGGACAGATGCAGATCGACGGCGCGGCGCCCGGCGCCCCGGGGCCGGAGCGAATTCTGGTGTTTCAGGATCCGACGCTCTATCCGTGGCTGACGGTGCGGCAGAACGTGCTGCTGGGGCCGCAGGCGCAGGGCAAAAAGGGGCTGGAGGCGAAGGCAGACGCGTTGATTGACCGCATCGGGCTGCAGGCCTTCAGCGAGGCGTGGCCGCGGCAGCTGTCCGGGGGGATGGCGCAGCGTGCGGCGCTGGCGCGCGCCTTGTTGAACGAACCGCGTCTGCTGCTGCTCGACGAGCCGTTGGGCAAACTCGATTCGCTGACCCGCATCAGTATGCAGCGGGAGCTGATCGCCCTCTGGCAGCAGCAGGGGTATACCAGCCTGCTGGTGACCCACGATATCGAAGAGGCGCTGCTGCTGTGCGAGCGGGTGCTGGTGATGTCGCCGCGTCCGGGGCGGATTATCGCCGAGTTTGCGCTGCCGCTGGCTTTTCCCCGTCATCGCGATAACCCGCAGCTGCTGCAGCATCGTCAGGATATATTGCGCATCCTCGGCCAGGAGGCGGACTGGTAAGCTGAACGCATTCCCCGGTGGCGCTGCGACAAATGTCACGGAAAGGTAGGCCGGCGCAAGCGCAGCGCCGCCCGGCAATGGGCATCCGGCGCCAGGCGCCTGTTTTTGCCCGGTGGCGGCTGCGCCTTACCGGGCCTACGAACTGCGACAAATGTCACGGAAAGGTAGGCCGGCGCAAGCGCAGCGCCGCCCGGCAATGAATATCCGGCGCGACGCCATGGTCCGGCTTAAAAATCCATCTTCACCGTGAACTGCACTTCGCGCGGGTCGCCAATCTGGTTGCCGAGGTTATTGGTGCCGATCGAGGAAGTGTAATAGGTCTTATCAAACAGGTTCTTCACATTCACCTGCAGCGTCACCGGATACTGCAGCTTCATCTTATAGGCGGCAAACACATCCGCCACCGCATAGCCCTGCAGATAATAATCCGCGCCGTTGGTGCCGGAACGCTTGCTGACCGCATGGCCGCCGCCGCCGACGGTCAGGGTGTTGCTGTTATAGACGTTATGAATGTCATAGGTCAGGAACAGCGAACCGGTATGTTTCGGTACGTTTGGCAGCGGTTTCCCGGCGTAATCCGGATCTTCCAGCACTTTGGCGTCGGTGTAGCCGTAGCTGGCGATCACGCTGAGGTTATCGGTGATGGACCCCGCCAGATCCACTTCCACGCCCTGGGAACGCACTTTGCCCGCCGTTTTGGCCACCGTCTCATCGCCAATGCTCTCGGTGTACAGCACGTTACGCTTATGAATATCAAACAGCGCGATATTGGCGGTAATGCCGTTTAACAGGTCGAATTTGGCGCCCACTTCGTAAGAGGTGGACTCTTCCGGCGGCAGCTCGCCGATATAGCTGGCGATCGACGACTGCGGCATAAACGACTGGGCGACGTTGGCGAACAGAGAGACGTTCGGCGTGACCTTGTAGACCAGGCCGGCTTTCGGCGTCCATTTCTCATCGCGGCTGTCGGTATTGACGTTAAACGGTCGGCCTTTACCGGCGTACTGGGTGTAGTACTGGTAGCGCACGCCGGCGACGGCGATCCAGTTGTCGGTCAGGTACAGCGCGTCCTGCACGTATGCGGCATAGCTCTCCTGCTGGATCCGCTGGTCGCTGTCGGAGGCGGAGACGGTATTACAGGTGTCGAGAGTGCCGTAGACCGGATGATAGATGTTAAAGCCTTTAACGTTCTTACAGCGCAGCATATCAGTGCGCAGCAGATCGTAATTCTCATAGGCGACGCCGGTCAGCAGCTCGTTATAAAAGCCGCCCACTACCACGTTGCCCTGCAGGTCGGCGCGGGTGGAGTGCATCTTCTGCGTTGAACCGTGGGTACCATCGACCCGGCGGGTGAGGTTGCCGGTCGCCGAATCATAGGCCATTACCCGCGCCTGGTTATCGTTGTAATGATCCTGGCTGTAGCTGTAGTCGAAGCGCGCGGTCCAGGCGTCGTTAAGGCGATACTCGGCGTTGAGCTGAGCGAGATCGGAATAGCCATCGGTAATATTAAACGCTTCATCGAAGCGGGTTTTGCGATCGACGTTAACCGCATGGCCGGTATTCAGATCGAAGATAGTTCCGCGATCAAAGGGGGCGCTGTAGTCGCGGTGCGAATAGGACGCGGTCACCGTTGCCCGCTCGCCAAACCAGGTCAGGGAAGGGGCGATAAAGCTGCTTTTGTTTTTACCGAAATTGCGCCAGTAATCCTCATTCTGATATTCCCCAATCAGTCGGTACGCCAGATTCGTGCCTTCGATGGGGCCGGTGATGTCGACGCTGCCGGTGCCGCCGCCAAAGCTGGTGGAGGTCCCGGAAACCGAACCGGAGAACTGCCGCTCCGGCCGTTTAGTGATGACGTTGATCAGCCCGCCGGGGTCGAGGATACCGTACAGCGTCGAGGCGGGCCCCTTCAGGACTTCCACCCGTTCGGTGGCGGCGTTAAAGCTGCGCGGCAGCACGGTGCGCAGGCCGTTGGTCATGATCGAGCCGTCGCGGTTGGCGCCAAAGCCGCGGCGGGTAAAGGCGTCCTGGGTACCGCCGAGGGTGTTGGTCTGCACCACGTTAGCGACGTTATACAGCGCCTCATCGAGTGAGGTGGCGTGCTGATCTTCGAGAACCCGATCGCTGACGGTATTGACCACCTGGGGAATATCCAGCAGCGGCATCGAGGTTAGCGTCGCGGTGGCGGAGCTGAGCGGCTGATAGCCGCTGGTGGCGCTTTGCTGCGCGCCGTCGGCCACTACGGTAATGGTCTCTTCCGCGTCGTTAGTACTTTTCGCCGCGCGATTGTCGGCGGCCATTAATCCCGGTGAGGCTAAAAAAAGAAGCGAAAAAAGCGCGCGCCCTGGCAACGTCCTGCAGGCGACATGGGGTTGAGTCATTATCTGTTTCTCGTGAACGAATCTGCCTTTGCGGTCAGATTAAGCCAATAAAATCATTGCCCTGAATAATAAAAGCACTCTGTTTAGCGTCTGAATGCGCCTTCAGATGTGTAATTGAGAATCATTCAATCATGAAGGGATGTAGTAGTAAACGTTATGCAAGATAAAAATTCAGCGGCGAGGAACAGGACGTTTTAAACACCTCCAGTAGGGAATGTTCTGTAGTTATCTATCTGATATTATTTTATTTTAATTATATTGCGTTGGCACAGTCTCGCTGTAGTCAGCGTCCCCGTCTGAAGACGATGGCGAGTATTGACTACTACATTCATCCCCGTCATGATCAAAAGAGAATGAGATTTATTTTGATTTGACTGCAGAATGTCCAGCTATCGCCTGGAACGCTGCGGCGCAGGAGCGAGTTATGCCACAGCGGGTGAAACCTGCAGAGCAGGGGATCGTACTGGATGCCCTGTCGGCCGGCTACGGCCAGACCCTGATCGTTGACGATATCAATCTGACCATTCCCACCGGCAAAATGACGGTGCTGGCCGGGGCGAACGGATCCGGCAAATCCACGCTGCTCTCGACCATCGCCAGAATGCTGAAACCGCTCGGCGGCTGCGTGCGTCTGGACGGGCAAGCCATTCACCAGATGCCGACGAAAGCCGTCTCGCGCCGGCTGGGCATCCTCCCGCAATCGCCGTTGACCCCGGAAGGATTGACCGTTTTCGAGCTGGTCTCGCGCGGGCGCTACCCGTGGCAGGGGCTGATGCGCCAGTGGTCCGAGGCCGATGAGCTGGCGGTAGAGGAGGCGCTGCGCTTAACCGGTACCGCCGAATTCGCCCATCTGCCGGTGGACAGCCTCTCCGGCGGCCAGCGTCAGCGCTGCTGGATCGCCATGGCGCTGGCCCAGCAAACGGCCACCATTCTGCTCGATGAGCCGACCACCTGGCTCGATCTGCGCTATCAGGTCGATATCCTCGAGCTGCTCCAGACCCTCACCCGCGAACATGGCCGCACGGTGGTGACGGTGCTCCATGACCTTAACTTTGCGGTGAACTACGCCGATCTGCTGGTATTCCTTAAACAGGGGCGCATCGCCGGCACGATTAGCGACAACGATGTCTGTAGCCCTGAGCTGATTAAACGCGTGTTTGACGTTGACGTGCAGATGTCGATTAACCCGCAAACCGGCAAACCCTTCTTTATGCCGTTTCGCGCCCGCCAGGCAGCGGCACAATGAGCGTGGCCATCCTGCTTTCCGCGCGGCGTCGCCCCCGCCCCCGGCTGGCGCTGCTTCTGCTAACGCTGCTGCTTATCGCCGCCTCGCTGGTGCATCTTGGCTTAGGCGCCCGCTGGATCGCCCCGCAGACGGTGCTGCGAGCGCTGCTGGAGTACGATCCGCGCAACTTTGAGCAGCGGATTATCATCGATCTGCGTCTGGTGCGGTTGGCGGCGGCGCTGCTGACCGGCGCGGCGCTCGGCGTCGCCGGGCTGCTGCTGCAGACGGTGATCCGTAACCCGCTTGGCGAGCCGCATATTCTCGGGCTTAACGCCGGCGCCTCGCTGGCGGTGGTGGCGACCTCGGCGCTGGGCCTGTCCTTCGGCGCTTTCCCCGCCGGGCGCCCGCTGACCGCCGCCTGCGGCGCGGGGCTGCTGTTCGGTGGCGTGATGGCGCTGGCCTCTGCCGGGCGCGGCGGGGCGACGCCGCTGCGCATCACGTTGTGCGGAGTGGCGCTGTCAGGGTTTGCGTCGGCGGTGACGGCGGCGATATTAATTCTCGATGAACAGACGCTGCTGGCGATGCGCACCTGGCTGGCCGGCGACCTGGCCGGACTGAACTGGAGCACGCTGCAGACGGCGCTGGTTCCGGCGCTGATCGGCCTTGGCGTCGCGCTGATCATTGCCCCACGCCTCAACGTGCTGGCGCTGGGGGATAAGGTGGCGCTGGGCCTTGGCGTTAATCTCGTCCAGACCCGGCTGCTGGGCCTGCTGGCGATTGCGCTGCTCTGCGGCGCGGCGGTGGCGGTGGCCGGGCCGATCGGCTTCGTCGGGCTGGTGGTGCCGCACGTGGTGCGCCGTCTGGTGACGGAAGATATCCGCCTGGCGCTGCCCCTGGCCGCGCCGGTGGGAGCGCTGGCGCTGGTGCTGGCGGATATCGCCGCCCGGACGCTGGTCGCGCCGCAGGAGCTGGCCACCGGAGCGATGACCGCCCTGGTGGGCGCGCCGTTGTTTATCTTTATCGCCGCGAGGTTTTTTAAATGACGCGCGCCGTTCACCGGGCCGGTTTTCGGCCGCTGGCTTTCGCCTCCCGTCATCTGCTGCTTCGTCCTGCGGCGTTAAAAATTGCCGCCAGCATAGTGCTGACGCTGCTGGCGCTGGGGCTGTACAGCCTTAGCCGCGGCAGCTATCCGCTGCCCGCGTCGACGTTGGCGCGAGCCCTGCTGGCGCCCCAGGAGATGGGCGAGCAGCCGCGCTTTATTCTGTTTGATATCCGCCTGCCGCGGATCCTGATGGCGCTGCTGTGCGGGGCCATGCTGGGGCTGGCCGGCGCGGCGATGCAGAGCATCACCCGTAACGGGCTGGCCGACCCGGGGCTGATCGGCGTCAAAGAGGGGGCAAGCATCGTGGTTCTGGCGCTGGTGCTGTTTTTCCCGGCGGTAGGCCTGGTCTGGCGGCCGCTGGCGGGGATGGTCGGCGGCATAGCGGTGGCCCTGCTGGTCCTGACGCTGGCCCGCGACTGTTCGCGGCCGCGCTTTATTTTAATTGGCATCGGCGTCTCCTGGAGCCTGGCGGCCGCGGTCGGCATCTTTATGACCACCGCCGACGTACGCGACGTGCAGACGGCGATGATCTGGCTGGCGGGCAGCCTGCAGGCCGCCACCTGGCCGCTGCTGGCGGTGGCTTTTTGCTGGGCGCTGCCCGGGGCCATCATCCTGTTCTGTACCGCCCGGGCGGCGGACGTGGCGCTGCTGGGCGACCGGACCGCCATCGGCCTCGGCGTACGTCTGCAGCAGCTGACGGTGCTGCGCTTTTTTGCGCCGGTGCTGCTGACCTCGGCCAGCGTCTCCTGCGTCGGCAGCCTGGGTTTTGTGGGCCTGATGGCGCCGCATATGGCGCGTTTCGTGCTGCGCGGCGGCCAGGTATCGCTGCTGTGCGGCAGCGCGCTGATTGGCGCCTTGCTGGTGCTGGCGACCGATACCCTTGGCCGGCTGGCGTTTGCCCCGCTGCAGATCCCGGCGGGGATTGTCATTGCCCTGGTGGGCTGCCCGTTCTTTGTTGTCTTGCTCTGGCGTCGCCGTGATGCCCTTTAACCAGGAAGGTAGTATGCGTTGGTTCGTCTCATTGCTGCTGTTGCTGACGGGGGCCGTCAGCGCCGCCGCCCCACAAACTCAAACTTTCGCCGATGATTTAGGCCGCACGGTCACCGTGCCGCTGCATCCGCAGCGTATCGTTTCGATGCACGATCTCGATATTACCATTCCGCTGATTGAGCTCGGGGCGCCGCCGATCGCCAGCCACGGCCGGACGCGCCCGGACGGCAGCCACTATCTGCGCGCCAGCGCCCAGCTCACCGGTGTCGATTTCGACAACAGCGATATCCGCTTTATTGGCACCGCCGATATCGATCTGGAAGCGGTTGCCGCCGCAAAGCCGGATCTGATTATCACCGAGCCCAGCCGCCACGTGTCAGTGGAGCAACTGGAGAAGATTGCCCCGACGGTGAGCATCGACCATCTACAGGGCAGCGCCCCGGAGATTTACCGCAAGCTGGCGCAGCTGACCGGCACCCAGCCGCGGCTGGCGATCCTCGAGCGCCGCTATCAGGAGCAAATCAAGCAGCTGAAAGCGATGGTCAACCCACCGCAGTACAGCGTCTCAGTGATCCAGGCGAACAACGGCAAGGTCACGGTGCATCATTCGTATCATGCGCTGGGCCGGGTGCTGCGCGACGCCGGGTTCCGCTTTCCGCCGCTGATTGAGCGGATCCCCGATGGTCAGCGCATTGACGTCAGCGCGGAACAGCTGCCGGAGCTGGACGCTGATTTTGTCTTCGCCACCTGGCGGTCGGATACCGGCGGTAAGCCGCAGGATGAGCTGCAGGCGATGGAAGGCGTGATGCCCGGCTGGTGCGACTTTATGCGCGCCTGCCGCACCGGGCACTATATTTTGCTGCCGCGGGAAGAGGTGATCTCTAACTCCTACGCCGCGCTGTCCCTGATGGTGGCCCAGGTGCAGTCGCATATTGCCGGCAGGCCGATCCCGGCGGAGGCCAAATGAAAAGCACGGTAAAAAAAGAGAAGGGCAAAGTCGATCTGTTCGGCGAACGCTATCGCGCCCGGGCGCACCAGCTCTCCCCCCGGCTGCGGGCGGTGGTCAGCTATATCAACGACAACCGCGAGGTGGTGCTGGAGCATACGGCGATGGAGATCGCCACCGCGACCCAGACCTCCGACGCCACGGTGGTGCGTGCCATCCAGGCGCTGGGCTTCGCCGGGCTGCGCGAGCTTAAGCAGACCATGGAGCGCTGGTTCGGCACCTCGGTCACCTCGGCGGAAAAGATGCGCTCGACGGTTACCGCGCTCTCCAGCGACGTCAACTCCAGTATTGATTTTGTGCTTGAAGGCCATCAGCGGGTGTGCGAGGTCCTGTCGCGGGCCGACAACCGTGCGGCGGTGGCTCAGGCGGTGGCATTGCTCAGCGACGCGCGCCAGGTGGGGATCTTCGGTATCGGCGCCTCGGGGATCCTCGCCGAATACACCGCCCGGTTGTTCAGCCGTATTGGCCTTCCGGCGTACGTGATGAACCGCACGGGCTTTAGCCTTGCCGAACAGCTTATCGGCCTGCAGCGCGGCGATGTGCTGATCATGATGGGGCAAAAATCCCCCCATCGCGAAGGGTTGACCACCCTGCGCGAGGCGAAGCGGCTGGGTATTCCGACCATCCTGCTGACCCAGGCGGTGGACTCGCGCTTCAGCCAGGAGGCGCAGGTGGTGATCGACGTCCCGCGCGGCGGGGACAGTAGCCGGATGCCGCTGCACGGTACGGTGCTGGTCTGTCTCGAGATGATTGTCCTGTCGGTGGCCTCTACCACGCCACAAAAAACGGTGAAATCCCTGAAACGAATCAACGATCTGCATCGGGCTATCGGTAAATCCGGCGGTAAATGGGGCCATTGAGAAGATAATTCACCAGCGGGAAGGTTTCCGGTTGCATATAAAAGTGAGTGTGTGTATTTTTATGCAAAATAAATGCATAAAAAGGAAATCTCATGGTCAAGAATTTGCTCAAAGCGTGTTGCATGATAGCCGCGCTGACGGCTGCCGGACAGGCGACTGCGGAAACCTATACCGTCGGCTCCGGCGGCACCTACCGGCCGTTTGAATTTGAAAACAGCCAGAAACAGCTGGAAGGTTTCGACATCGACATCATCAAAGCCATCGCTAAAGCCGAAGTCTTTGACGTCAAGCTGGTCAATACCCCATGGGAAGGCATCTTCGCCACGCTGAACACCGGCGACCGCGACATCATCATCTCCGGGATCACCATCACCGATAAACGCAAACAGATGGTCGATTTCTCCGCGCCGTACTTCCCGGCCGAACAGTCTATCGTCGTCGCTCAGGACTCGCAGGTGGATTCGCTGGCGGCCCTGAAAAACGAGAAGGTCGGGGTGGTGAACTCCAGCACCGGCGATATCGTGGTTTCTGAGGTGCTGGGTAAAAACAGCACCGCGATCAAGCGCTTCGACAATACCCCGCTGATGCTCCAGGAGCTGTTTGAGGACGGCGTCAGCGCCGCGGTTGGCGACGTCGGGGTGGTGAAGTACTACATCAAACAGCACCCGGAGAAGCAGTTCAAGCTGGTGCCGGATGCCAAATTTGAGCGTCAGTATTTCGGTATTGCGGTGGCGAAAGGCAACAGCGAACTGCTGGGCAAAATCAACGCCGGGCTGCAAAAGATCGTTGCTGACGGGACTTACGCCAAAATCTATAAAACCTGGTTCGACGACAACGTGCCGACGCTGCCAGCGCAATAATCCACCTTTTTCAGTGACCACGGCTATCGCCCAGGCGATAGCCGTATTTTTTAGGGAAGGACTATGACGGGATTCCGTTGGGAGATCATCGAGGAGTACGGCCCGCTGTTTGTGGACGGCGCCCTGATGACGATTAAATGTACCATTATCTGCGTGATCCTCGGGACGCTGTGGGGGTTAACTCTCGGTCTCGGGCGGATGGCGAAGGCCGAGCACGGGCCGTGGAAATATATTCTCCGCTACCTGGTGCAGTTTCCGGTGCGCTTTTACGTCAGCGCCTTCCGCGGCACGCCGCTGTTCGTGCAGATTATGGTGGTGCACTTTGCGCTGGTGCCGCTGTTTATCAATCCGCGCGACGGCCTGCTGGTGACCAGCGGCCTGATGAGCGCCGACTTTGCCCGCGAGCTGCGCGCCAGCTACGGGGCGTTCCTCTCCTGCATCGTGGCGATCACCCTTAACGCCGGAGCCTATGTGTCGGAGATTTTCCGCGCCGGCATCCAGTCGATCGACAAAGGGCAGATGGAGGCCTCCCGCGCGCTGGGCATGCCGTGGTGGAAAACCATGCGCAAGGTGATCCTGCCGCAGGCGTTTCGCCGCATTCTGCCGCCGCTGGGCAATAACGCCATCGCCATTGTCAAAGACTCGTCGCTGGCCTCGGCGATTGGCCTGGCCGATCTGGCCTATGCCGCGCGCACCGTCTCCGGCGCCTACGCCACCTACTGGGAACCCTACCTGACCATCTCTCTGGTCTACTGGGTGATCACCTTCCTGCTGGCGCAGCTGGTTAACCGTCTGGAAAAGAGGTTTGGCAAAAGTGATTCACATTAATAACTTACATAAGCGCTTCGGCGACAGCCACGTGCTGCGCGGCATCAGCTGCGATATTAAACCGCAGGAAGTGGTGTGCATCATCGGCCCATCCGGCTCGGGGAAAAGCACCTTCCTGCGCTGCATGAACGCCCTGGAGACGGTCAGCGAAGGCGAGGTGGTGGTTAACGGCTTTGCCGCCCACGACCGGACCACCGACCTCAACAAGATGCGCGAAAGCGTCGGCATGGTGTTCCAGCGCTTTAACCTGTTCCCGCACATGACGGTGCTGGAAAACCTGATCATGGCGCCGATGAATCTGCGCAATATGCCGCGCCAGCAGGCGGTCGACCTGGCGGAAGCCTTGCTGGCGAAGGTGGGCTTAAGCGATAAGCGCGACGCCTGGCCCTCGAGCCTGTCCGGCGGCCAGCAGCAGCGGGTAGCCATCGCCCGCGCGCTGGCGATGAAGCCGTCGATAATGCTGTTCGATGAGCCCACTTCGGCGCTGGATCCGGAGCTGGTGGGCGACGTGCTGGAGGTGATGAAAAACCTCGCCAGCGAGGGGATGACCATGGTGATCGTGACCCACGAAATGGGCTTTGCCCGCGAAGTGGCCGACCGGGTGATCTTCATCGACCAGGGCGTGATTCAGGAAGAGGGCAAGCCGGGGCAGATCTTTAGCGCGCCGACCAACCCACGCACCGCCGCGTTCCTCAGCAAGGTGCTGTAAACCGAGCGGGCTGGCGCCAGGCCAGCCCGCTGAGCATTCCGAGTGTATTGACGAAGCTTTTAATCATCCGCGCAAACATTGACTGGGCTCATATATCCCGCGATAACCCCTTTGTTAATCTCAGGGTGTCGATTAGGACTTCTCCAGGAAAATAACGTTGGAAATCTTTTTTTAACCCACTGAAAAATAGCGATTAACTATTTTTCATACGCCAAAAATCATGGTCCGTTAATGACGGACTCGGTTTCGTATGGGTTAAAAAAGGTACGTTATGACAGTTACATGGACGGTCACGCCCGTGGGGTATCAGCACATTGCCAAACGCTGCCCCGCCTGCAATGTGAAACGCGACTTCGCGCCTTCCGGCGCCATCCGGGTGAATTCGCAAAAGAAGCTGCTGGATATCTGGAGCATCTATAAATGCACGCGCTGCGATTACACCTGGAATATCGCCCTGTTTTCCAGGCTGCACGTCAGCAAGATAAACCGTGAACTGCTTCAGCGCCTGCTGCAGAACGATGCAGCCATGGTTCACTATTATGCCGCTGACCTCGCGACGCTGAAGCGCAACCGCGCCGAGCCGTCGGGGCAACCTGATTTTCGTATTCACGAGCAATGGTCGGTTACGTTGATGGCATGTCAGCGGATAACGGTGCGCGTCAGAGTCAGTCAGCCATTTCGCATCAGCCTGCTATCAATACTGAAAAAACAGCTCAAGCTGAGTACGGCTGAAATCCGGTGGTTGGTCGCGACAGGGCATATCGAGGGTATTCCACTAAAACAGCTCAAGACGAAAAAGCTGAAGGCGATGGAATATGATTTTCAGCTGGCGGCGGAAACGCTGTATGCGCGACGCCGGATTACGTTATCACTTTGCGGTAGATAACTTGCCGGGAAGATAAGCCGCAGCGCTTGAGCTGCTGGCTTTTTTATTCCTCGGTGAATAAGGACGGCGAAGTTGGCCGTCCTGACTCCCTTATCTCCGTCTGCATAAGCCACCTCCGCTGCAGCCATTCAATCTGCAGACGCATAGTAAACAAACGCCAGCTTATTGCCGTCGGGATCGCGGACGTAGGCGCTGTGAAAACCGTCGCCATACTGCGGCCGGTGACCGGGACCGCCTTCGTCACGTCCGCCGAGTTGCAGGGCGAGGGCATGCAGTTCCGCAATATGTGCGACGGAGCGGGCGTTAAGCGCCACCATCGTTCCATTACCCACCCCGGCAGGCTGCTGGTCAAAAGGAACACCCACGCACAGCCCGCAGGTGTGATTGCCGTTGAAGGTGCCCCAGGACGCCCCCTGTTCGTTACGGCCGGCTTTGACGTGCCCCAGCAGCGCCATTAACGGGTCATAGAACTTGATGGCGCGTGGCAGATCGTTCGTTCCCAGCATAATGTATGAAAACATAGTGTTCTCCTGTTGCGGGCAAAAAGGCCTAAACCTTCAGGCTGGCTGAAGGAGATGTTGCTGACGGAGTTTTAACAAGCGCGAGACCAGCATGATGACGACGATTCCTGCTATCAGCGCCAGGCAGTGAAAAGCAATTCTGCCGCCAGCCTGGAAGTAAACCCAGCGCGCTACTTCCACCGAGGCCGCCATAAAACTGAGCGCCACAATGTTGATGGTGGCTGAAACCGTCCCTTTCGGCAGGGAGTGGGAAAAAAGCGCAAAACGGAATAATACGGGGAACAACAGGCCTGTTCCGAGGGCATAGAGACTTGTTCCTGAAACGGACCACCACCAGGTATGGGGCCATGCAATATTTCCCGCCAGTAATACCAACAACCCGGTCAGCTGTATCGGGATAGTGCGCCAGATAAAGCGGGGAGAGGTCGGATCCTTGATAAAACGGGCCACGATGATGCTGGCAATAATAACGCCGCCAAAGACAGGCACCTGGGTCCAGGCATAGGCGCCGCGCGACATCCCGCCGTCATCGATCAGGATCACCGGAGAGAGTGCTACCCAGGTGATTATCGGCAGGTTACTGAATGACAACGCCAGCGCGCCCGTGAGCACCACCGGCTGTTTAAAGGCGCGGACAAACTCGGAAAATACCTCTCCCGGACGAAACCCCCAGCCCTGAGAGGTGACCGTTTCTGGCATGTTAAAAATCAGTAACGCCCAGGCCAGCAAGCTCATGGCGCCGATGATCGCAAACAATAACTTCCAGTGCAGGAAATTCATCAGGCCAGCGCCCGCCAGGGGCCCGATTACCGGCGCCAGCAAAACGATGGATGTCAGCGCCGCCATAATGCGAATAGACTCTTTTTCATCAAAAGCCTCCTGGATGGAGACATAACCGACTGTCGAAATGAAGCAGATACTGGTTCCCTGGATAAAACGGGCGATAAGATATTGATCAATCGACGTGACAAAGATCATGCTGAAGCAGGCCAAAGCAAAGATGATGGCTCCGGTCAGTAGTACGGGGCGGCGACCAATGCGGTCGGAGAGCGGCCCCAGCAGCCACTGTAATGCCAGCCCCCCGGCTAAATAGAGGCTGACAGAGGCCGGGGCTAACGCAACATCAGCCTCAAATTCCCGGATGATGTGGATAATACCCGGCTGAATGAGATCGGTAGTCAGATAAGCAGAAAAATCATAGATAACCATCGCCAGCGGAAATAACAAGATTCTGCTAAAACGGATGTACGGTCCCAACGCTAATTTCATACGCGAAGACTCCCTGGTCGGTGACGGTTTCCCTGGTATCGGGGCCTGGTTGATGTGGATCCCTTGCGGCTGTCGTCACAGGCTGGCCGCGGAATGACAAACCGAAAGATAAAATTCGCCTGGCGACTGTCATTGGGTAAGGCAACGCAACGGCATGCAGAGGGAGTGATCGAGCATGGCAGAGGGATAACGCACCGGGTTAACTGGCTGGGGGTGACGTTTCTTATGCGAGGGAGGGGTCTCGCTGCCATCGCGTGGATGTGGAGCGTTTGTCCGCAGGGGACGAGAATGAATAAAGTCGCTTGCTCCTGAGGGGAAACATTCATACCGGGAAACCTTTGTCATCATCATGGGCAAAATAGGCGAACACTCGCCAGTGTCCGCATTCGATTTCAGCGCAGTGATAATCAGTCCGGCCAGTGATGGTCGGAAGTCTGATTATCAGATGATTAGGTTTTCCAGCATCGACGCCTCAGCTATGGGTATGAATTATTCATTAAGGAAATGATAACACCCACATTTATTATGGGAATTGCGCAGGTAAGGAAATGTGACTTTCGCCCGCTTACTGCGTGAAGCTGATCGCAACAGACCCGGCACTGCGCTCAGCCTTGCCATGGTACACCGCCTCAATATTATTCCCCTGTGGATCCAGCACAAAAGCGGCATAGTATCCAGGATGATAGTGTCGTTCGCCAGGCGCGCCGTTATCACGTCCGCCATGGGTCAGCGCCGCATGGTAAAAAGCGTCCACCATGTCACGATCTCTGGCCTGGAATGCCAGGTGGTGGCGCCCAGTCAGTTTCCCGGCAGCCTCCGGGCTGTGGCGTGAGGCCACTACCAGTTCGTCGGCCAGCAAGTATTCATTGGCGGTGGTGATAACCGGGATCTCCAGCGCCGACAGTACGGCGGTATAGAAGTTTTTGCTTGCCTCAAAGTCTTCGACAACCAGCAGAATATGATCGATCAATCTGCCACGATGTAAGGTATTACTTTCCATGGGATTTCCTCTCGGCTGGGGGGCCGGCAATGGTTAACAGCAGTGAGCCAGCAAGAACAGGATACCCTCCGGTGAGGGCCATAAAAAAGGGCTGGCGCCAGGCCAGCCCGTGAGGACTACCGTGCGGACTCCGTCGCCTCGTCCATGTCATCTTCCTGCTCACTGGCAAGCAGGGTTTTCTCGTTTTTGCACAGACACTGAATCAACAGGAACAGCACGCCGCTGGCCACCAGGGTGACGATCAGGCCATCGTAACCAGTGATGCCGATCAGCATGCCGCTGACTACCGGCCCGGCAACGCTGCCGGCGGACCAGAAAAAGCCGAACAGGGCGTTAATCATAATCAGCTTCTGCCCATTGAAGGTTTTCCCCGCCCGCACCAGCGACAGGGTATAAAGCGCGCCCGCCGCGGCGCCCAGCAGCAGACAAATGGCCATCAGCTGAATGCGCGAGCCGAGCATCAGCGGCAGGGCCAGCAGCGACAGGCTGAAAACCACCGCGCAGCTCAGATGCACGCGACGAATCCCGACCCGGTCGGCCAGCCAGCCGAGCGGGGTCTGGAACATCGCATCTCCGGTAAGCACCACGGTGACCAGCAGCACCGCCAGCCCTTCATTCAGCCCTTTGTCCATGCCGTACAGCGGCAGCAGGGCGAGAATGCTGGCGTCAAAGAAGGCGAAGCAGAAGACCCCGGAGGCCAGTACCGGCAGAAAGGCGCCGAGGCTGCGCCAGCTGGCGCGCTCCCCGAGGCTTTCACGAGTGCCGGTGGGCAGATGGCGCAGCATCAGCAGGCAGACGGCGGTGACCGCGACAATCGCTATCAGCGCTGAGGTCTGCCAGGCTGGGCCGACGGAGATCAGCAGCGGCCCGGCCAGCTGGCAGCCGGTAAAGGCCGAGGCGTAGAGACCGGTGAGGGTAGCGCGCTGGCTGCCCGCCGCGCCGCCGGTGATCCAGCTTTCGCCAAGTACGATAATGACCCCGGAGGCCAGGCCGGTCAGCAGGCGCGGCAGCAAAAGCAGCGTCATATCGGTAGTCATGCATGAGGCGATGGTCGCCAGCGCCAGCAGGATCAGACTGCAGCTCAGCAGCACGCCCATTTCAACGCGCCGGCACAGCGCAGGAGAGAGGAAAGAGGAGATCATCATGCCGGCGGGCGGCAGGGCGGCCAGCAGGCCGACGTACAGCGGCGCGATCTGCTGCTGCGCCAGCTCAAGACTGATTAACGGCACCGTATAGCCGGTGATAAATCCCACAAGCGACGCGGCCATGATCATCGCCAGCGTGGGGGCAAGACGATTCTGGTCTGGGTTAAACATTTTATTTCCGATGACGGAGAGGTCAGTAGTGGATCCTTCGGCAAATTGCCGTCCTGAGTTGCATAATAATTAATCGACTGGCCGTTGTCACCGTTGAAATCACTACCAAAAAAGGGCCGCAGGGCGGTAGGTGGGCTGTACGCCGCGCCGTCGCCGCATTTCGTGACGTTGTCAGCGTGGTAACGACAGGATATAACGGAGGGAGCGGCAGCGCCCCGACGCCGGTGAGCGACGGGGAAAAACGCGACGCATGACCGATTATTCAGCATTACGCTATGCAGGAAAGGAGTAATACATGGCCGTATCGCCGTCACTGATCGCCGAAGCCGTTGGCTGGCGACGTGAATTTCACGCCGCGCCTGAGCTCGGATATCAGGAGCAGGAGACCTCGCGCCGCGTTGCGGAGCTGCTGGCCTCGTTTGGGCTGCAGGTGCATCGCGGGCTGGCCGGCACCGGCGTCGTGGCGACGCTGGAGAACGGCCCCGGGCCGGTTATCGGCCTGCGCGCCGATATGGACGCCCTGCCGATCACCGAGCTGGGGAGCGTCAGCTACCGTTCACGCCGCGCCGGGGTGATGCACGCCTGCGGCCACGATGGCCATACCGCGATGCTGCTGGCGGCCGCCGCCCATCTGGCGCAGACCCGCCATTTCAGCGGCACCGTCCACTTTGTCTTTCAGCCGGCGGAAGAGAACCTCGGCGGCGCGCGCAAAATGGTGGAGGAGGGGTTGTTTGAGCGCTTCCCGATGGACGCCATCTACGCGCTGCATAACTGGCCGGGGATCCCTCTTGGCGAAGTGGCGCTCAGCGATGGCGCGATGATGGCCTCGCTGGACGCCTTCGAGATCACCCTGCGCGGAAAGAGCTGTCATGCGGCGATGCCGGAGAGCGGGGCCGATCCGATCGTCGCGGCGGCGCAGCTGATAATGGCGCTGCAGACCATTCCTTCCCGCCGCTTGTCGCCGCAGGATTCCGCGGTGGTCAGCATCACCCAGATAAACGGCGGCGAGGCGATCAACGTCCTGCCGGACACCGTGGTGCTGCGCGGTACCTTCCGCTGTCTGAGCAATCGTGTTCGCGCCCGCGTGCGGGAGCTTATCGAGCGCTATGTGGCGACCCAGCCGCAGGTGTCCGATGTGCAGGGCGAGATTAGCTGGTTCCCGGGTTATCCGGTGACCAAAAACCATGCGCTGCAGGCGCAGCAGGTGCGCGAGGTGGCCGTCGCCACTCTCGGCGCGCAAGCGGTGCGCTGGAATCAGGCGCCGTCGATGGCCTCCGAAGATTTTGCCTGCATGCTGGAGGCCTGTCCGGGGGCCTATTTCTGGATAGGCACCGACGGCGAAACCCCGTCGAAGCCGCTGCATAACGCCAGCTATGACTTTAACGATGCGCTGATCGGCCCCGGCGTCGCCATGTGGGTGGGGCTGGTGGAGAAACAGCTGCCGGCGGCGTAACCCACCGGCAGCGGCAGAGGGAGCGCGCTGCGCTCCCTGAGGTCAGACGTCGGCAGCGGCTTTCAGTCGCGCTTTCATGTCGCTGTAGGCCGTCCAGGCATAGTGCTCCGCCCATTGCTGGTCGGCAATCACTTCCACTTTCACCGCACAGTATTTGGTTTCCGGCGTTTTGGAGATCGGATCGAGGTTATCCTGGGTCAGCTCATTGCAGGCGCCCACCCACCACTGATAGGTCATATAGACCGCCCCCGGATTGATGCGATCGCTGAGGTCGGCGCGGGAGATCACCTTCCCGCGCCGGGAGCTGACCCACACCAGCTGTTTGTCGGCGATCCCCAGTCGTTGCGCATCCGCGGGATTCATCTGCACCCGTCCCGGCTCGTCGGCCAGCGACTGCAGCGCGGCGCAGTTGCCGGTCATCGAGCGGCAGGAATAATGCCCGACTTCCCGCACGGTGCAGAGCACCAGCGGCCACTCGTCATCCGGGCGCTCCGCCGGCGCGCGCCAGGCGGTGGCGAACAGCTGCCCTTTACCCGAGGGGGTGTCGAAGCGGTTGTCTTTATACAGCCATGGCGTACCGGGATGATCGAGGGTCGGGCACGGCCACTGGACATGGCCCATATCGCCCATTTTCTCCCAGGTCACGCCGTAGAACAGCGGGCAGAGCTCGCGCATCTCGTCCCAGATCTGCTGGTTGTTCTCATAGTGCATCGGATAGCCCAATTCGCTGGCCAGCAGGCTAATGATCTCCCAGTCGCGCTTCACATTTCCCGCCGGAGGGATCGCCTGTTCAAACCGCTGGAACCCGCGGTCGGCGCAGGTGAAGACGCCGCCGTGCTCGCCCCAGGAGGTGGCCGGCAGCAGGACATCGGCCATTTCCGCTGTTTTGGTCATGAAGATGTCCTGCACGACCACGAAGTCCAGCGCCTCGATGCCTTTGCGCACCAGGCCGAGGTCGGCTTCGGTCTGCAGCGGATCTTCGCCCATGATATAATAGGCTTTGATCTCCCCGGTCAGCGCTTTATGCGGCACCTCGGTGATGCGGGTGCCGACCTGGTCGTCCATCAGCGCCGGGTCGATGCCCCAGGCGGCGGCGAATTTCGCCCGCACGGCGGGGTCGGTGACCTCCTGATAGCCGGGAAACAGGTTCGGCAGCACGCCCATATCGCAGGCGCCCTGTACGTTGTTTTGCCCGCGGACCGGCCCCACGCCGACGTTGGGCCGTCCCAGGTTGCCGGTGAGCAGCGCCAGGCTTGCCAGGCCGCGCACCACGTCCACCGCCTGGCCAAACTGGGTGACCCCCATGCCCCACATAATGGTGGCGGATGGGGCGGCGGCGAACATGCGCATCGCCTCCCGGATTTCCCGCGCGCTGACCCCGACAATCCCTTCCACCGCTTCCGGGGCGTAATCCTTCACCGCCTCGCGGTAAGCATCCAGCCCTTCGGTATAGCGTTCGACATAGGTTTTGTTGTACAGCTCCTCCTCCAGCAGCACATAGCCGAAGGCATTTACCAGCGCCATGTTGCTGCCGTTGTTGAGCTGCAGATGACGATCGGCAATGCGCGCGGTTTCAATGCGCCGCGGATCGCAGACGATGATTTTGGCGCCGTTGTCCCGGGCCTTGATTACCCGGCGGGCGACGATGGGATGGGAGTCGGCGCAGTTGTAGCCAAAAACCAGCAGGCATTTCGAGTTTTCGATGTCGCTAATCGAGTTGCTCATCGCCCCGTTGCCCAGCGCCTGCTGTAGCCCGGCGACGGAGGGGCCGTGGCAGACGCGGGCGCAGCAGTCGACGTTATTGGTGTTCAGCACCGCGCGGGCGAACTTTTGCATCACATAGTTGGTTTCGTTGCCGGTGCCGCGCGAGGAGCCGGTGGTCATGATGGCGCGCGGGCCATGCTTCTCTTTGATCTCCCTGAGCTTGCTGGCGGTATAGCGAATCGCCTCCTGCCAGCTGACCGGCGTGAAGGCGCCGCCTTTCTGGTAGCGGATCATCGGTTGTTTAAGACGGGGCGTCAGGAGCTGCGTATCGTTAAGAAAATCCCAGCCGTAGTAGCCTTTCAGGCACAGCTGGTTCTGGTTGGTGACGCCGTCGGCGGCCTCCGCGCGAATGATTTTATTGTTGTCGACAACCAGTTTAAGTTTGCAACCCGCCCCGCAGTAGGGGCACACGCTCGTGATTTTTTTCATCAGTAACAGACCTGTTAACAGTGAACTGAGGATCGCTGTCGCGCCGGGCCCGACGGGCAACGATCGCGGTATCGCCTGGTGGTGATGCAGACGCAGGCCTGTTGCGCTATGCAGGTCTTGTGCCAGAATTTAAACTCTTGATCTGTATTGAAAAATGAAAAGAGATTGATGACGGGAGCATGACCTCGTCACTAATGACGATGACGCAGAGCGCCGACGTCAGACGCTCTGCGGGGTAACACGCGGCTAGGCGAGAGGGCGGCAGCGGTCGAAGTGCGATTCGCTCAGGCCGACGTCGCGCGCGGCGGCGCAGATTGCCTGCCAGCTGCCGGCATCCAGCGGGATCCCCTGCGCCAGCCGCGCTTCGCGGTTGGCGGCCTCCCATTCGCCGGGCGCCAGCACCGGGGCATCGGCATCGTGCGGCGACTTCTTACACCATGCGATAAAGGCCTCCGTCTGCGCCTGGCTGTCCGGGGCATCGAACGCGTCCGGGCGCAGGATCACCGTGGTCATGCAGTTAAAGATGGCGTCGACGCTGGTCTGCAGGCTCTCCTGATGGGTGGTTTGCCCGCCGGAGAGCGCGCCGCCGAGCACTTCGCACAGCGTCGCCAGGGCATAGCCTTTGTGCTGGGCGAAGGTGAGCAGGGCGCCCAGCGGCGAGGTCTGCATCACCGCCGGGTCGGTAGTGGGTCGACCCTCGGCGTCAATCAGGCAGCCGGGGGCCACGGCTTCGCCTTTATGCCAGGCGACGCGGGTTTTACCAAAGGCGATGGCGCTGGTGGCGTAGTCCAGCAGCAGCGGCGGATGGCCCGCGCGGGGAAACACCACGCACAACGGGTTGGTGCCGAAGCGGCTGTCCTTCCCGCGGAACGGGGCGACCATCGGGTCGCCGATGACGCTGACGAAGTGAATGGAGATCAGCCCGGCGGCGGCGCACTGTTCGGCCCAGTAGCCGATGCGTCCGACGTGATGCGCATTGCGCAGGGCGATAGCCGCCATACCATGCTGCTTCGCCTTTTCAATGCCTAACTGCATCGCTTCGTGGGCGACCACCTGGCCGAAGCCGGCGTTGCCGTCGAGGGTGACCACGGCGCCGGCGTCTTTGGTCACCGTGGCGTGGCGGTTGAGCTGCAGAAAACCACCGGCGTGGGATTTGACGTAGCTGGGGATCATCCCAACGCCGTGGGAGTCATGTCCGGCAAGATTGGCGGCGATCAGATGGTCCGCGACGAGGGTGGCTTCCCCTGGGGTACTGCCGAGATGGGTAAACAGTGAGACGACAAACTGATGCAGATCCGTCGCCAGAAAGCGGTGTCCTGTAGGCACTGATTCTCTCCTGTAGTCTGTTGTTATTTTGTTATGTTTGCCGTTTTATGCTGCGCCGCCCGGCGCAGAAGGTCAAGGGCGGCGTCTCCCGGCGACATGCCGCTGCGCCAGCGCCTGCGCATACGACAGACGATAAAAAACCGGGCCGGGATCGCGTTTTAATTAACGCCATAAACACCACATTTTTAAATTCTGCCAGTGTCACAAAAGCCAGAAAAAAGCCATCCCCGTCGTTGCAAGGGGAGCTGATACCACTATATGTTAAATTTGTGTTTATTAATTGATGATTAAAGGTTGGTATCATGTATAAGAAAATAAGTGGTTTAGTGGTTTCACTGACGGCCGTTTTCGCCTGTGCCGCCTGGGCGGAGGTGCCTGCGGGCTATCCCGCGGATTATCAAAAAACGATTGATGCCGCCGTAAAAGAGGGCAAGGTGGTGGTCTATTCCACGACCGATACCAAAGCGGCCGGGCCGTTAATTAAGGGATTTGAAGCGCAATACCCGGGCGTCAAAGTCGAATATAACGACATGAACAGTACCGAGCTGTATAACCGCTATATCAGCGAACAGGCCGCCGGGGGCGGCAGCGGGGATGTGGTGTGGAGCTCATCGATGGATACCGCGCTGAAATTAGCCACCGAATACGCCGAACAATATGCCTCACCGGAGGTGAAGCAATTACCCGACTGGGCGGTCTGGCAGCAAAAAGCCTATGGCACTACCTATGAGCCGGTGGTGTTTATCTATAACAAACGGCTGATCCCGCAGAATGAGGTTCCGGATTCGCATACCGCGCTGGCAAAACTTATCGCCAGCCAGGCCGATAAATTTAAAGGCAAAGTCACCACCTACGATATCGAAAAATCGGGCCTCGGCTTTATGCTGGCGGTACAGGACAGCCAGGCCGACGCGAACTATTTTGCCGACCTGGCGAATATCGCCAAAGGCGGCCTGACGGTGCAGTCTTCCACCGGCACAATGATGGAGCGCGTCTCCTCCGGCGAAAACCTGATCGGCTATAACATTCTTGGCTCCTATGCCGAAGCGCGGGCGAAAAACGATCCCTCTTTAGGCATTGCCTATCCGAAAGATTACGTGCTGGTGCTCTCCCGCGTCTCGTTTATTAGCCAGGAGAGCGAACATCCCAACGCGGCGAAATTGTGGCTGGATTATGTCCTGTCGGAAAAAGGCCAGCAGATCCTCGCCAGCCAGGCGGATATTCCCTCTATTCGTCGCGATATTGCAGGTAAAAATGATATCGACGGCATGACCGCGCTGCTGGGCAAAGCGTTAAAACCGATCCCGGTCAACGAAACGCTGCTCGATTATTTACAGCCGCAAAAACGTCTGCAGTTTATTAAACAATGGCGCAGCGCCGCCGCGAAATAATCCTCCCCTGGGGCATCGCCGATGCCCCTATTCACACCCGGCGGGTTTATTCACCTGACCGAAGGGATGAACCATGAACGTATTACGCAGAAAGTGGCAGGGGCTGCCGCGCGGCGTGGTGGTGTGCATCACGGCGCTGGTGATTTATGTCCCGCTGTTATTTATTGTGGTGCAGAGTTTTCTTTCGGCACCGTTCTTTTCCCGCTCCAAATCGTGGAGTCTGGAAGCCTTCGCCTTTATTTTTACCGACCCGGATTTTTATCTGGCATTAAGGTCAGGTTTTATTCTGGCCTTTGGCCTGGTGATTATCGCCATTCCGCTGGGCGGTATTTTGGCGTTTCTGATGGTGCGCACCGATTTACCCGGCCGGCGGATCATTGAGCCGCTGATCCTGGTGCCGATCTTCGTCTCGCCGATGGTGCTGGGCTTTGGCTACGTGGTGGCCGCCGGGCCGGTAGGCTTCTTTTCCCAGTGGGCGCAGCAGCTGATCGGCTTTGTGCCGTGGAATATCTACTCGATGTTCAGCATTGTGGTCATCGCCGGCTTAACTCACGTTCCGCATGCCTATCTCTATATCTCTTCGGCGCTGCGCAGCGTCGGCTCCGACGTGGAAGAGGCGGCGCGCACCGTCGGCGCCACGCCGCTGCAGGTGATGACCTCGGTGAGTCTGCCGATGGTGCGGCCATCCATTCTTTACGCCTGCGTGTTGCTCTTTTTCCTCGGTCTGGAAGTCTTCGGTCTGATGCTGGTGCTGGGCGACCCCGAGGGCAACATGGTGCTGGCGACCTATCTCTACAAGCTGACTAACAAGCTCGGCACCCCCTCCTACCATCTGATGGCGGCGGTGGCGGTGGTGCTGATCTGCATCACCATCCCGCTGGTGATGCTCCAGCGGCGGCTGATGCGCACCGCCAACCGCTTTGTCACCATGAAGGGCAAGGCGTCGCAGGCGCGGGCGCTGCCGCTGGGCAAATGGCGCTGGGTGGCCGGGGCGGTGGTGGTGGCCTGGCTGACGGTGACCATCGGCGTGCCGCTGCTCGGCGTGGCGCTGCGCGCCTTTATCTCCAACTGGGGCGTCGGGGTGTCGCTGTGGGATGAGCTGTCGCTGGCGACGTTCCACAATATCTGGCAGCAGCCCAACCTGCTGCGGGCGATCGTCAACTCGATGGCTATCGGCATCGTCGGCGGCGCGCTGGCGGTGATCTGCTATCTGTTTGTCGGCATCGCCATGCACCGCAAAGCGGACAACGTCACCCGCTTTCTCGACTACAGCGTGCTGGTCCCGCGTGCGGTGCCGGGGCTGCTGGCCGGTCTGGCCTTCCTGTGGGTGTTCCTGTTTGTGCCGATGTGGCTCGATCAGTCGCTGAAGCACGGCTGGCTCTCGGCGCTGCCGGTGGCCGACTGGCTGCGCGAACACCTTATCGTGCAACTGCGCGCCCTGCGCAACACTATCTTCAGCGTCTGGCTGGCCTACACCGTGGTATGGATGGCTTACGGCCTGCGGCTCATCTCTTCGACGCTGCTGCAGGTGGGCCCGGAGCTGGAGGAGGCGGCGCGTAGCACCGGCGCTTCCCGGGGGCAGATCACCCGCCACGTGACCGTCCCGCTGTCGCGCTATGGGCTGATTGGCTCCTGGCTGCTGATGTTCCTTATCTTTGAGCGTGAGTATTCCACCGGCGTCTATCTGCTGTCGCCGGGTACCGAAACCATCGGCTCGATGCTGGTGTCGCTGTGGGCGGCGGGGGCCATCGATATCGTCGCGGCGCTCTCCTTTATCAATATTCTGCTGGTGGTGATTGGCCTGGGTATCGCCCTGCGCTTTGGAGTGAAATTACATGATTGAGTTATCGGTAGAAAATCTGCGTCTCACCTATGGCGACAACCCGGTGTTGAAGGGGGTGTCCATGACGCTTGGCCGGGGAGAGGTGGTGTCGTTGCTGGGGCCTTCGGGAAGCGGGAAAACCACGCTGCTGCGGGCGGTGGCCGGGCTGGAAAAACCGACGAGCGGACGGATCGCCATCGGCAACCGCACGGTGTACGACGGCACGCTGCGCAGCGAGATCCCGGCCGAAGAGCGTAACCTCGGCCTGGTCTTCCAGTCCTATGCCCTGTGGCCGCACAAAACGGTGTTCGACAATGTGGCCTATCCGCTGAAGCTGCGTAAAGTGGCTGCGGGGGAGATAAAAGAGCGGGTGCAGCGTGTGCTGGATCAGCTGGGGCTGGGGCACCTTGGCAACCGCCATCCGCACCAGCTCTCCGGTGGCCAGCAGCAGCGGGTGGCCATCGGCCGGGCGCTGGTTTACAACCCGCCGGTGATCCTGCTGGATGAACCGCTCTCCAACCTTGACGCCAAGCTGCGCGAAGAGGCGCGGGTGTTTTTGCGCGAGCTGATCATTAAGTTGGGCCTCTCGGCGCTAATGGTCACCCACGATCAGAATGAAGCAATGGCCATCTCCGATCGTATTCTGCTGCTGAACAATGGCGTCATTGAGCAACAGGGGACGCCGCAGGAGATGTACGGCAGCCCGGCGACGCTGTTCGCCGCTGAGTTTATGGGCAGCAATAACCGCCTGCACGGCAAAGTAATGGCGCTGGAGAACGGCAGGGCACGGATCGAAGGCGCCAGCTGGAGCCTGTGGGGGCGAGCGGGCGAGGGGGTTAGCGTTGGCGAGCCGGCGACGGCGGTGATCCGCGTCGAGCGCCTGCGACTTGACGGCGCAGCGCAGGATAACAGCCTCCAGCTACCGCTGCTGACCAGCATGTACCTCGGCGACCGCTGGGAGTACCTGTTCCGTACCGAAGGCGACGACTTTCCGCTGCGCGCCTACGGAACGGCGCTGCGCGATGCCGAACACTGCCATCTGACGCTCCCGGCGGAGGATGTGTGGATTTTTCCGCAGCGGTAGCCGCCCGTTACCCCGCCAGATGGCACACGGCTTCAATATTGTGCCCGTCTGGCGCAATCACAAACGCGGCGTAGTAACTGGCGTGGTAGTTTAGCCGTAGCCCCGGCGCACCGTTGTCCTTTCCTCCGGCGGCCAGCGCCGCCTGCCAGAAGGCATCGACCTGCTCGCGGCTGTCGGCGCGAAAGGCAATGTGCAGCGGCGCCGGTTTTTCCGCACTTTGATAGAGGCATAGAGAAGCATCGCCGCTGCCGGCCAGCTCTGCGCCGTAGCTCGGTTCGCCTTCGCCGACCAGCATTACGCCAAGCGGGGCCAGGGCCTGCAAAAAGAACGCTTTGCTGGCGGCATAGTCGCTAACGCCGAATTTCACATGATCGAACATATCTTCTCTTCTCCTGTGGATGGGATATCGCCAGCTGAAGGCGCTAGCCGGACAATAGATGCAAGATAGTTAACAACGGTTATTAACTTTTTTAACAGCTCAAAATGTTTAATTATTCCTAATACGAGTATTTACAGACGTTTAATCTGCCATGTACCATAAACAAAAAATAACATTTGTGATACAAGTCACTCTTTTTTGGCGCATGAGTAAGCTCAGCGCGGTGTGAATGCCGCTGGTTTACCGCCTCAAGGTTATGGCAGCACTCTTCTCACGATGACAGACCGGTGAATTTCTCTCCGATTTCCCGCGTTTCGTTGAGAATCGTCTACTATCCAAACGATAACCCTATAAATGATATCGCCTCTGGCGATGTTTTATCCGACTTGCCGGGCCGGGCCAGACGTTAAGCGGTTTAAAAGCGCAATGGTATCGGTTCCAGCACGACATTCACTGGTTTTGTCAGCAACAAAAACAGTAATTTTCAATGACAGGAATGTGATGATGTCGAGCGAGAAAACCAACAATTCCAGGCGTGATTTCCTGGTGAAATCGATGGCGCTGATCCCGACGGTGGTGATCGGCGGCGCGGGAGCAGGGGCTATTGGCGTGGCCACCAGCGCGACCGCGCAGGCGGCCCCCGCTTCAGAGCCAGCCTCCGGGAACACCGCGGCGGCCAGCGACTGGAAGCCGCAGTTCTTCAACGATCGTGAGTGGGCGTTTATCAACGCCGCCGTCGCGCGCCTGATCCCGGCGGATGAACTTGGCCCCGGCGCCAAAGAGGCCGGCGTGCCGGAGTTTATCGACCGCCAGCTCAATACCCCTTACGCCACCGGCTCCATCTGGTATATGCAGGGGCCCTTCAATCCCGACGTGCCGAAAGAGATGGGTTATCAGCTGCCGCTGGTGCCCAAACAGATCTATAACCTCGGGATCGCCGACGCCGAGGCGTGGTGTCAGGACAAATATCATAAAACCTTCGCTGAACTGAGCAGCGAGCAGCAGGACGAGGCGCTCGGCCTGTGGGAATCGGGTAAAGCCGAGTTCAAACAGCTGCCGGCCTCGCTGTTCTTCACCTATCTGCTGCAAAACACCCGTGAAGGGTTCTTCAGCGACCCGATCCATGGCGGCAATAAAGGCATGGTCGGCTGGACGCTGATTAATTTTCCCGGCGCGCGCGCCGACTTTATGGACTGGGTTGAACGGGGCGAACGCTACCCCTTCCCGCCGGTATCAATTAATGGGGAGAGGGCGTAATCATGGCCACCGTATTGAAAAAAACCGATGTCGCGATCGTCGGCTTCGGCTGGGTTGGGGCGATCATGGCCAAAGAGCTGACCGAAGCGGGGCTCAACGTCGTCGCGCTGGAGCGCGGCCCGATGCGCGACACCTGGCCGGACGGCGCCTATCCGCAGGTGATTGATGAGCTGACCTACAACATCCGCCGCAAGCTGTTCCAGGATCTGTCGAAAAGCACCGTCACCATCCGGCATAACACCAGCCAACAGGCGGTGCCCTATCGCCAGCTGGCGGCCTTCCTGCCGGGTACCGGCGTGGGCGGCGCCGGGCTGCACTGGTCCGGCGTCCATTTCCGCGTCGATCCCATTGAGCTGCGGATGCGCAGCCACTATGAAGAACGCTACGGCAAAAAGTTCATCCCCCAGGATATGATCATCCAGGATTTCGGCGTCACCTACGACGAGCTGGAACCGTTCTTCGATAAAGCGGAAAAAGTATTCGGTACCTCCGGGACCGCCTGGTCGATCAAAGGCAAGGTCGTCGGCAAAGGCCGCGGCGGCAACGCCTTCGCCCCGGACCGCTCGGACGACTTCCCGCTGCCGGCGCAGAAAAACACCTGGTCGGCGCAGCTGTTTGAAAAAGCGGCGCTGGAAGTGGGGTATCACCCCTATAACCTGCCGTCGGCCAACACCTCCGACTCCTATACCAACCCCTACGGCGCGCAGATGGGCCCGTGCAACTTCTGCGGTTTCTGCAGCGGCTACGCCTGCTACATGTACTCTAAAGCCTCGCCGAACGTGAACATTCTGCCGGCGCTGCGCCAGGAAAAACGCTTTGAGCTGCGGACTAACGCCAACGTGCTGAAGGTCAACCTGACCGACGACAAATCCCGCGCCACCGGCGTGACCTACGTCGACGGCCAGGGGCGCGAAATGGAACAGCCGGCGGACCTGGTGATTATCGGCGCCTTCCAGTTCCACAACGTGCACCTGATGCTGCTCTCCGGGATCGGCAAACCGTACAATCCGGAGACCGGCGAAGGGGTGGTGGGGCGTAACTTCGCCTACCAGAACATGACCACCATCAAGGCCATTTTCGACAAAGACACCTATACCAACCCGTTTATCGGCGCGGGCGGCAACGGCGTCGGGGTCGACGACTTCAACGCCGACAACTTCGACCACGGCGCGGCGGGCTTTGTCGGCGGTTCGCCATTCTGGGTCAACCAGGCCGGGACCAAGCCCATCTCCGGTTTCCCGGTACCGCCGGGCACCCCGGCGTGGGGCAGCAAGTGGAAAGCGGCGGTGGCCGACACCTACACCCATCACCTGTCGATGGATGCCCATGGCGCGCACCAGTCCTATCGGCAGAACTACCTCGATCTTGATCCGAACTACAAAAACGTCTTCGGCCAGCCGCTGCTGCGCATGACCTTCGACTGGCAGGAAAACGACATCAAGATGGCGCAGTTTATGTTCGATAAGATGGCGCCGATCGCCAAAGCGATGAAGCCGAAATATATCCTCGGCAGCCCGAAAAACGCCAACAGCCACTTTGATACCACCACCTACCAGACCACCCATATGAACGGTGGGGCGGTGATGGGGGAAGATCCGAAAACCAGCGCCGTGAACCGTTATCTGCAAAGCTGGGACGTGCATAACGTCTTCGTCATCGGCGCCTCCGCGTTCCCGCAGGGGCTGGGCTACAACCCAACCGGCACGGTGGCCGCGCTGGCCTACTGGTCAGCGAAGGCGATCCGTGAGCAGTATCTGAAAAATCCGGGTCCCCTGGTGCAGGCATAAAGGAAGGCAGATGATGAAAATGCAATGGTTATCGGCCCTGGTGCTTGGGGCATTGAGCTGCGCGGCTTTTGCCGAAGATGCGCCTGCGGACAGCAATCTGATTAAGCAGGGGGAGTATCTGGCGCGGGCGGGGGACTGTGTCGCCTGCCACACCAACGGCAAAGCGGGGAAACCTTTCGCCGGCGGTTTGCCGATGGAGACGCCGATCGGCACCATCTACTCCACCAATATCACGCCGGATAAAGAACACGGCATCGGCGGGTACACCTTCGAAGAATTCGACGACGCGGTGCGCAAGGGCGTGCGGAAAGACGGTTCCACGCTCTATCCGGCGATGCCGTATCCCTCGTTCGCGCGGATCAGCGAAGCGGACATGCGCGCCATGTACGCCTACTTTATGCACGGCGTGGAGCCGGTGAATGTCGCCAACAAGGACAGCGACATCCCATGGCCGCTGTCGATGCGCTGGCCGCTGGCGTTCTGGCGCGGCATCTTCGCCCCGACGCCGAGCGACTTTGTCGCCAACCCGCAGGTTGACCCGGTGCTGGAGCGCGGCCGCTATCTGGTGGAAGGCCTGGGCCACTGCGGCGCCTGTCATACCCCGCGTAGCCTGACGATGCAGGAAAAAGCGCTCAGCGAAAGCGAAGGCGATGATTACCTGGCGGGCAGCAATGCGCCGATTGACGGCTGGGTCGCCTCCAGCCTGCGCGGCGAAAACCGCGACGGTCTGGGGACCTGGAGCGAAGCCGAGCTGGCCGAGTTCCTCAAAACCGGACGCAACGATAAATCGGTGGTCTTCGGCGGCATGAGCGATGTGGTGGAGCATAGTCTGCAGTATCTCTCTGATGACGACATCACCGCCATCGCCCGCTACCTGAAATCGCTCCCGCCGCGCGGCGGCAAACAGACCCCAGCCCCGGTGGAAGACAGCGTGGCGAAAGATCTGTGGAAGGGTAACGACAGCAAAACCGGCGCCGCGCTGTACGTCGATAACTGCGCCGCCTGCCACCGTACCGACGGCGCGGGCTATAAACGCGCCTTCCCGTCGCTGAAGGGCAACCCGGTGGTACAGACCGAAGATGCCACTTCGCTTATCCACATCGTTCTGACCGGGAGCACCACGCCGGCGGTGAAAGATGCGGTCTCCAACCTGACCATGCCGTCGTTCGGCTGGCGCCTGGACGACCAGCAGGTGGCGGATGTGGTCAATTTCATCCGCACCAGCTGGGGCAACAACGCGCCGGCGGTCAGCGCCAGCGATGTGGCGAAGGTGCGTAAGGAGACCGCGGCGCACGATGAGAAGGCGTTAGGCAACGCCGATATCTCGAAGCTGCCGGGGGCCGGACAGTAACCGTCAGGGTTGCGTCGCCCGCGCGGCGCAACCCATACTTAGCGACGACGTAAAATACTGTCTGAATCAAGGAGTTTGCCTTCATGCTGCATGCAGAGCGACTGACCTGCATCGTTGACGATCGACCGCTGTTTGCGGCGCTGACGCTGTCCCTCGCTGCCGGCGAGCTGCTGCAGGTCGCCGGTGATAACGGCGCGGGGAAAACCTCGCTGCTGCGGATCCTCTGCGGCCTGGCGCGCCCGGAAAGCGGGGTGGTGAGCTGGCAGGGCCAGCCGCTGGCGAAGGTCCGGGAGTCATTTCACCGTCAGCTGCTGTGGCTGGGCCATAAACCCGGCGTTAACGCGGCGCTGACCGCCGATGAAAACCTGCGTTTCTTCTTTCCGGCCAGCCGCCTTCAGCAGCGGGAAAGCGCTCTCGCCGCCGTCGGCCTGGCGGGCTATGAAGACCTCCCCTTGAGCCAGCTCTCCGCCGGGCAGCAGCGTCGGGTGGCGCTCACCCGCCTGTGGTTAACCGACGCGCCGCTGTGGATCCTCGATGAGCCGTTCACCGCCCTCGACGCCACGGCGATGGAAACCCTGACCCGTCGCCTGGAGCAGCACGCCCGGCAGGGGGGATGCGCCATCCTCACCACCCACCAGCCGCTGCGGCCGCTGGGCTGTCCGTTGCGCACCCTGCGCCTCGGCGGCGAGGCTGGAGGCGGGCAATGATGCGTGCGCTGTTGGCCCGGGAACTGCGCCTGGCGTGGCGCAGCGGGGCGGAGATCCTCAATCCGCTCTGGTTCTTTCTGATCGTCATCACCCTGTTTCCGTTCGGCGTAGGCGCCGCGCCGCAGCTGCTGGCGCAGATTGCGCCGGGCGTGGTGTGGGTCGCCGCGCTGCTGGCGGCGCTGCTGGTGATGGATCGGTTGTTTCGCGACGACTGGCAGGACGGTTCCCTGGAGCAACTGATGCTCCTGCCGACGCCGCTGGTGGCGGTGGTGCTGGTGAAGGTGGTTGCCCACTGGATGATGAGCGGCCTGCCGCTGCTGATCGTCTCGCCGCTGGCGGCGCTGCTGCTGGGGATGAGTCTGCATGACGCCGGTGTGCTGGCGCTGACCTTGCTGCTCGGCACCCCGACGCTCAGTTTTCTCGGCGCGGTGGGGGTTGGCCTGACGGTCGGCCTGAAGCGCGGCGGCGTCCTGCTGAGCCTGCTGGTGCTGCCGCTGGCGGTGCCGCTGCTGATTTTCGCCACCGCGGCCTGCCAGGCGGCCGCCGCCGAGCTCCCGGTCGGCGGCTATCTGGCGATGCTGGCGGCGTTCTTAACCGCCAGCGCCACCCTGTGTCCGTTCGCCACCGCCGCTGCGCTGCGGCTGACCGTGCGATAACTCGCTGCGCCTGCGGGCGCGGCCATCATAACCGTGTGAGTAAGCGTCTATGTGGAAAGCGTTACATCAACTGGCGATCCCCGAGCGGCTGTACCGCCTGTGCGGATGCTGGATCCCCTGGCTGGCGGCGTTGAGCGCGCTGTTGCTGGTCATCGGCCTGGGGTGGGGCTTTGGCTTCGCCCCCGCGGACTATCAGCAGGGGGAAAGCTACCGGATCATGTACCTTCACGTCCCGGCGGCGATGTGGTCGATGGGGCTGTACCTGGCGATGGCCGTCGCGGCCTTCGTCGGGGTGGTCTGGCAGATCAAAATGGCCGACCTGGCGATCGCCGCCCTGGCGCCGGTGGGGGCGGTCTGCACCCTGGTGGCGCTGGTCAGCGGCGCGGCATGGGGCAAGCCGATGTGGGGGACCTGGTGGATCTGGGATGCCCGTCTGACCTCGGAGCTGGTGCTGCTGTTTCTGTATGCCGGGGTCATCGCCCTGTGGCACGCCTTTGACGACCGCCGGCTGGCCGGGCGCACGGCGGGGATCCTCGTGCTGGTCGGGGTGGTCAATCTGCCCATCATTCATTACTCGGTCTACTGGTGGAACACCCTGCACCAGGGCTCGACCAACCTGCAGCAAACCATCGACCCAAGCATGCGTCTGCCGCTGCGGATCTGCATCTTTGCCTTCCTCACGCTGTCGGTCACCCTGACCCTGATGCGCCTGCGTAACCTGATCCTGCAGCTGGAGCGCCGTCGACCGTGGGTGGTGGCGCTGGTGAATAAAGGAGCCGCCCGATGAGCCCCGCCTTTTCGTCTTTCGCCGCCTTCCTGAATATGGGCGGCTATGCCCTGTACGTCTGGCTGGCGGTGGCCGTGACCGTCGCCGCATTTGGCCTGCTGACGGTGCATACCCTGTGGGCGCGGCGGGCGCTGTTCCATGAGGTACGACGCCAGCAGGCGCGCGAGCGGCGGATCGCTGCCGCCCGCGAACATGACAAGGAGGCCGCGGATGCAAGCGCGTCGTAAAATCCGGCTGTATATCGTGCTGGCGGTGCTCGCCGGCCTCGGGCTAACCGTCAGCCTGACGCTGTACGCCCTGAGCAGCAATATCGATCTGTTCTACACCCCGGGGGAAATTATCTACGGTAAAACGGAAACCCGGGCGCTACCCCATACCGGGCAGCGCCTGCGGGTGGGGGGCTACGTTCAGCCGGGCTCCCTGCAGCGCGACCCGCAAACTCTCGATGTGCGCTTTAAGCTGTATGACGCCCGCGGGGTGGTGGACGTCAGCTATAAGGGCATTTTGCCGGACCTGTTTCGTGAAGGGCAGGGCGTGGTGGCCCAGGGCGTGCTGGACGGCGAGCGGCATATTACCGCCCAGCAGGTGCTGGCCAAACATGATGAAAATTACACGCCGCCGGAGGTGAAAAACGCCATGACGCCGGAGAAAACGGGGGCGCAGCCATGATGCCGGAACTGGGCAACTTTTTATTGTGTCTGGCGGCGGGGCTGGCGCTGCTCCTGAGCGTCTATCCCCTGTGGGGCGCGGCGCGGCAGGATCGGCGGCTGATGGCCCTGGCGCGGCCGCTGGCCTGTGGGCTATTCGCCTGTATCGGCGGCGCCTTCCTGCTGCTGGTGCACGCCTTTGTGGTCAATGACTTTACCGTCCGCTATGTGGCGGAAAACTCCAACAGCGCGCTGCCGGTGTGGTATCGGGTAGCGGCGACCTGGGGGGCGCACGAGGGCTCGCTGCTGCTGTGGGTTCTGCTGCTCAGCGTCTGGACCTTCGCCGTCGCCATCTTCAGCCGCCGGATGCCGCTCGACGCCGTCGCCCGGGTGCTGGCGGTGATGGGGATGATCGCCTTTGGTTTCCTGCTGTTTATCCTCTTCACCTCCAATCCGTTCAGCCGCGGCCTGCCGCAGTACCCCATTGATGGCCGCGACCTCAATCCGCTGCTGCAGGATATCGGCATGATTTTCCATCCGCCGATCCTCTATATGGGTTATGTCGGCTTCTCGGTGGCCTTTGCCTTCGCCATCGCCTCGCTGCTGGCGGGCCGGCTGGATACTGCCTGGGCGCGCTGGTCGCGTCCCTGGACCCAGGCGGCATGGATGTTCCTCACTCTCGGCATCGTGCTGGGCTCGGCGTGGGCATACTACGAACTGGGCTGGGGCGGCTGGTGGTTCTGGGACCCGGTGGAAAACGCCTCGTTTATGCCGTGGCTGGTGGGAACCGCGCTGCTGCACTCCCTGGCGGTGACCGAAAAGCGGGGCAGCTTCCGCGCCTGGACGGTGCTGCTGGCCATCGCCGCCTTCTCCCTGTGCCTGCTGGGCACCTTCCTGGTGCGCTCCGGGGTGCTGGTTTCGGTGCATGCCTTCGCCTCGGATCCGTCGCGCGGGCTGTTTATTCTGGTACTGCTGATTGTCGCCATCGGCGGATCGCTGCTGCTGTACGCCCTGAAGGGTGGCCGGGTGCGGGCGCGGGTGGAACATACGCTGTGGTCGCGCGAGTCGTTCCTGCTTAGCAACAATATCTTGCTGATGGCCGCGATGCTGGTGGTGCTCCTCGGAACGCTGCTGCCGCTGGTGCATAAAGAGCTGGGCCTCGGCAGCATCTCCATCGGCGAGCCGTTCTTCAATACCATGTTCACCGCCCTGATGGCGCCGTTTGCGCTGCTGATGGGGCTGGGACCGCTGATCCGCTGGCGGCGCGATGACGTCGCCAGGCAGATTAAGCGCCTGATTATCGCTCTGCTGGTGACGTTGTCACTTTCTCTGGCGCTGCCGTGGCTGCTGCAGGACCGTATCACCGCCATGGCGGTCATAGGCCTGATGATGGCCCTGTGGGTGCTGATCTTCGCCCTGATGGAGGTTCACGAACGGGCCACCCATCGCCACGGCTTCTGGCGCGGCCTGCGCACTCTGACCCGCAGCCAGTGGGGGATGGTGCTCGGTCACGTTGGCGTGGCGGTGACCGTTATCGGCATCACCTTTAGCCAGAACTACAGCGTGGAGCGCGATGTACGGATGCGCCCCGGCGACAGCATCGATATCCACCGCTATCACTTTGTGTTTAACGGCGTGCGCAATATCGTCGGCCCCAACTGGACCGGCGGCGAAGGCATTATCGCCGTGACCCGCAACGGCCGCCCGGAAGCGACGCTGTATGCTGAGAAGCGCTTTTACACCGCCAGCCGGATGATGATGACCGAGGCGGCGATCAGCGGCGGGCTGACCCGCGATCTGTACGCCGCGCTGGGGGAAGAGCTGAGCGACGGCAGCTGGGCGGTGCGTCTGTACTATAAACCGTTCGTTCGCTGGATCTGGTACGGCGGGGTGCTGATGGCCCTCGGCGGTCTGTGCTGCATGCTCGACCCGCGCTACCGGATGCGTAAGAAGCTGCAGGAGGCCTCATGAACCGGAAGCTACTGTTTATCCCGCTGGTGCTGTTTCTGGCGCTGGCCGCCGCGCTGTTCTGGCAGCTGATGCGCAACGCCGATGGCGATGACCCGACGACCCTCGAGTCGGCGCTGATTGGCAAACCGCTGCCGGAATTTCGCCTTGAAGCGCTGAATACCCCCGGTCAGACGCTGGACCGACGGACGCTGATTGACGGCAAGCCGCTGCTGCTCAATGTCTGGGCCACCTGGTGTCCAACCTGTCGCGCCGAGCATCAGTTTCTCAACGGCCTGGCGCAGCAGGGCGTGCGGGTGGTGGGGATGAACTACAAAGACGATCGCCAGAAGGCGATGAGCTGGCTGCAGCGCCTGGGTAATCCCTACAGGCTGAGCCTCTACGACGGCAACGGCATGCTTGGCCTGGATCTCGGGGTCTATGGCGCGCCGGAGACGTTTCTCATCGACGGTCAGGGCATTATCCGCTGGCGGCACGCCGGCGACCTGAACGAACGGGTGTGGCGCGAGGAGCTCCAGCCGCTGTGGGATCAATACAACCGGAGGGCGGGCTGATGAGAAGTGTAATAGTCATCCTGCTGGCGCTGATGCTGACCGGCCAGGCGTGGGCCGCCATCGATACCTGGCAGTTTAAGGATGAGGCCCAGGAGCAGGCCTTCCGCGAGATCACCTCCCAACTGCGCTGCCCTAAATGCCAGAACAACAGCATCGCCGACTCAAACGCGATGATTGCCGCTGATATGCGGCAGAAGGTGTACGAGCTGATGCAGCAGGGGAAAACGAAAGGGCAGATCGTTGACTATATGGTGGCCCGCTATGGTCATTTTGTCAGCTACGAGCCGCCGCTGACCGTGGGCACGGTGCTGCTGTGGCTGGGGCCGGGGTTGTTCGTGCTGGCGGGCGCGGGAGTGATTATCGCCCGCGCGCGCCGTCGCGACATTCCTGACGCGGCGCTCAGCGTCGAAGAGCGCCAGCGGCTGGCGGCATTATTGCAAGAAGGAAAAGAACGATGAGCCTGTTGGTAGTTATCGCCGGGCTGTTGCTGGCTGGCGCGCTGGGGCTGCTGTACTTCCCGTGGTCGGGCAAAGGGGCGGTAGACCGCGATGCCCTCAACCGCGCCCTGTACCAGTCGCGCCTGCAGGAGCTGGCGCAGGAGCGCGGCGAGGACAACCCGGCGCTGGTCGTCGAACTGCAGCGCACCCTGCTGACGGATATTCCGCCCCAGGCACAGCCTGGCGAACGGCCGCTACGCCGCTGGGCGCTGCTTCCGGGCGCGCTGCTGCTGGTGGTCCTGAGTCTGGGCCTGTATCTGAAAACCAGCGATATTGGTCAGGTGCTGCTCTGGCAGCAGGCTGAACGACATTTTCCTGCGCTGTTGCAGCAGGTTAAGGACCCGACGGCGGCGCCGCTGCGAATGGATGAGCTGGCGGAGCTGCGGCTTGGCCTGCGCAGTCACCTGCAGGATACCCCGAACGACCTCGCCGGCTGGCAGCTGCTTGGGCGGCTGGGCCTGTTGTTAAACGATGGCGAGACGGCGATCGGCGCCTTTGGCCGGGCGCATGCTCTGGCGGCGGACGACCCGGCGGCGGCTTTCGATTACGCCAGCGCGCTGGTGCGGGCGGGAGATAGCGGCCAGGTTCGGATGGGCGAGCTGCTGCTGCGTGACCTGCATCAGCGGCAGCCGAACAGCCTGCCGGTGCTGGAGATGCTGGCCCTGAGCGCGGTGCGCAATGAAGATTACCCCGAGGCCGTGGCGGCCCTGCAGGCGTTACTGGCCCGGCTACCGGAAGGGGATGCGCGGCGCGAGGCGATCGTTCGCCAGCTGGCACAGGCGCAGCAGCAGGCGCAATAACTGCCCGGCGGCGCTGCGCAGGCGCGGGCCTGGGCATGCCACCAGAAGAGTTTTGTAGGCCGGGTAAGGCGCAGCCGCCACCCGGCACAAAATCGGCTCCGTGCCCGCTGTCCTTGCCCGGCGGCGCTACTGGACTGCACCCCAAAAGTTGGACACCCAACTGAGTAAGGTGCAGTTTTATGGCT